>Ga0210059_1013092_pt1 | contig 12450 bp, 5 predicted proteins | sample Ectturendosymbi2_FD_188042 | JGI IMG/M metagenome (GOLD analysis project Ga0210059, IMG submission 188042) | Ecteinascidia turbinata endosymbiont from Florida, USA - Sample 2 (SPAdes) (version 2) | ecosystem: Host-associated > Tunicates > Ascidians > Unclassified | place: Key West, Florida...
CACGCATCGCATATGGTGCAAATGGCTTGACATTATCACTTTCATGTGTTTATGATGTTACACAACGATGGTAGCCATCGGAAGAAAAGTGCGTTTCCATCATACGTTATCTTCATGATGAAACAAAGGCCACAGTTCGACTGGGCAACCTCTAAATCTAGACGACACAAGAAGTTACGGGAGCATTTTGATACCATATACCAATGGTTCTTAACCGGGGCGGCGCGCCACACCAGGGGGCGTCAACAAATTTCCAGGGGGCGCGAGCCCTTACGCACCCTGCAACATGGAAAGTTTGATTGATAAATTTACGAATAAATATATTTGTTTGTACAGCTTATTTAACGTCAGGGGTGCTTGAAACAAATGACAATCACTTCAGAACCACTTCTATACACTAAACAGCAACCACATCAGGACTAGCTTTAGCACGCCAATATTATCGTGTTCGCGACTTTGTGCAGTAGGCATGATGCACGAGTAGATACTCATACTCATGCCAAAAGACCGATTATTAGAAAAAAATTACAAGTAAAATTCAAATATATGTGCATTGGACAAAAACAAAAACATTTAGGCCTACATTCAGTAGTGATTACTAAAACTGGCAGCATGTGAAAATTGTAGAGAAATCAATAGGTGTAGGCCTACTCACTGCAACATCAGATCGCAGATTTGTATTCATGTATCGCTTCCGATTCACAATTTTTCAAAGGAGTATTTTATTTTTAAAAAATGATTATCATCACGGGGCCCCCTTGGAGAGAGGGGCCCGGGTCAATTATCCCCGTTTCCCCCCCTTGATCCGACCCTGAGTGCGGGTGCATTAGGAAACCAGCGTGAGTCACCCCTGCACACGGAAGGGCGCAACCTTGCAAAACTTCAAATGAATTGTCAGCTTGCAAAACTTCAGGTCTCCCGCAAAGAAGTGAAAGGTAGATCATAAAAAGTGATACACAGTAAATCAAAACAGCTTCACTTTAACATGGCGTAAAATGAATGTGATCTAAAATGAATGTGGTCTCAAATGAATGTGGTCTCAAATGAAGTGGTCTCAAATGAATGTGGTCTCAAATAAATGTGGTCTCAGATGAAGTGGTCTCACATGAAGTGGTCTCAAATGAAGTGGTCTCAAATGAAGTGGTGTCAAATCAATGTGGTCTCAAATGACTGAGGTCTCAAATGAATGTGGTCTCAAATGACTGTGGTCTCAAATGAATGTGGTCTCAAATGAATGCGGTCTCAAATGAACGTGGTCTCAAATGAAAAAGTCTCATGTGAACGTGGTCTCAAATTAACAGGTCTCAAATGACTGTGGTCTCAAATGACTGTGGTCTCAAATGAAGTGGTCTCGAATGAATAGGTCTCAAATGAACGTGGTCTCAAATGTCGTGGTTTCAAATGAACGTGGTCTCAAATGAATGGTCTCAAATGAATTGGTCTCAATAGTCATGGAACCGCCGAAGGCACGACCATTCTAGGGGGTCCGGAGGCATGCCCCTGGGAAAATTTTGCAAAATTACACCTAAAAATACGCATTTTTGTGCATTCTGGAAGCAAGTTTTAGACAATACTGTTTTTACATTTTGTTATTTTTAGGGTCTGAGGGGGTGGCCATGGCACAGTGGCCTCCCCCTCCGTACGCTAGTGGGTGTATCTTTAAACATGCGCGAAACATAATCTTCTTTCATTTCAAATTTTTGTAAGCAAAGAGGGGTGGAAAGGGCGGCACTTCTATGGTCGGCCCCGGGCGGCACTTAGCCTCGTTACGCCACTGGGTAGCCTACACAATTTTCTGTGAACATTAGTAGCGCGCAGAAGCTTTTAGCAGCATACACATATAAGCTTTGTCATAAAACATTCATATGCATAAAGCATAAAAATAAAAAAAAAAAACGTTCGCGCAACTCAAAGTTTATGAACGCACAGCGTGAGTGCGCGACCGCATTTTTGCAACCCTGAAACAGACGCTTCTAATTGGCTACAAAAAATGCTGCATGGATCTGATCGTAAGCTGCCTGAGGGGGCATGCAAATGTATTTTAGGTGATCTGAGAGAGACGAAGCAATGCCATCGTTACTTTTATCTGTTTTTACCAAACAAGATCTTTAGCAATTTGTTTGGAGTTTAGAAAAATATAAAATGCAGCAATGTATCAAACTGCATGGTTGTACCATTTCAGATATTATTTATAATAGAAGCTACAGACAACTTTTTCTCCTATCATCAGGGACGGATTTAGGAAGCGCGGGGCCCTAGGCCATCTTAGATTTTGTAGCCCCATACTGGTGTGCAGTAGCGTACGCAGAAAATTTTCATGGGGGGGGGTTCATTCAGTGTCATATGATTGTCATTTGTATTTGGTGTGCGCTGTTTGTGACGTCACAATTTGACGTCATATTCACGTTTGCATACCAACGTTTTGGCGAAGTTTGTTGACATAATATGCATATTCTTCTAAACGCACTCCCCTTATTCTATGTGTCAGTGTACTGAATCTAAACTACCAGCACTCCAAGTTAGGATATCGGAGGAAAATAAGCTCAGCGCTACGACACAGCAGATCATAACTGCAAAAATATCAGGCTGCGAGTTATACAGAGGAGCAAAACACACTCATCACTGCGTCAGAGCATTTAACAACTGCAAAATCAGGCTCCGCTGATGTCTTGTCGAATACGAGCAGTCGAGCATAGAAAGTGTGCGGCTGGACTGGCTGGCGTACACTCCGGTTTGCAAGATCGAATCTTGCTAAACCACACAAGAATTAAGAATGCGCATAAAGTCCGCAAGAAAACATTCGTTTTATTGTGATGTATAGAAGTCCAGCAAACTTTTAGTTTTCCTTTTTCCCTGCTGAGACATTATCAAACGCCTGAATGCTTTTATGTTAAAATGAGTTGTTTCTGAGCTCGTGCAACAGTTCTATCATGCTACAGAAATTGGTAATCTAGCCAATGCGGTCAGCGCTTGCGCTGATCAGCCTTAGCAGAGAAAATAAAGACAACTGTTTCGGATAAAGTGAACTATCACGGAGCACAATCTTAAACATGCGTAGTGGACGGAGGGACTGCAAAAAGTGGTGAGATGGTTTCTGGACGCAGATAATAACCCAGATTCCCACTAAAACCTAATTATTACTTTTTAGCCCATTCACAATGTTCCTTGGAGTTTGCATGCAAATTTATTCCGTGGTATTTGCATTCTGTCGACAATTAACAAGCAAAAAGTATGCGAAAACAATTAATCGTCTTTGCGCAGGTAATAAAGTTTTTGTAAAATATCAAGCTCAAGGGGGGGGGTTAACCCCAAACCCGCCCTTGCGTACGCCCTTGCTGGTGTGACCTATTTGGTCGCTTGTTTTAAAAACGTGAAAGTAAGCCCCTCTTACGTGTATTACCCCCTCAAAATTTTATCTTTTGTGGTGCCGACTTTGGTTCCACGATTGCCTTAAATCTTCAACAGAAATTAAAGCCTTTGCTACATTCCTCTCAACAACGAATGGCAATGCGATCTTTTCTTGGAATTTATACCTTTCGCTTGTAGTACAGAAGTTCTCTTCGTTAAATTTCTGTGACTTCTAGCTTTTCTGCAGGTTTATTTTTCGGATATATACATTTTCCTGCGGGACCACGTTGCCGCCCTCGAAAATATCGTCTAGTTGTCGATCTGATTAGCTGTACGTAAACTCCTTTGTTATAATAACCACATAGCCTATTTTATCGAACAAACAGGCACAATCCATTCAGTGGACACAGGCCTTCCAAGCAATACAAAATATCGTTTTTTAATCCTCTATGCTATAGGCTAATGGTGAACAGCATGCTGATATGTTTTGCTCAACAATGTATTTACGCAACACCCTCAGCTAACCATAAGAAGTAAGCGCAATGTAGACACGTTTTTTCAAGTAAAACTCGCGAGAAACCGTTTTAGCTGATTTAGCTAGCATCTGGAGCAGTGGTTCCCAACCCGGGAGGAATTCCTCCCCAGGGAGGAATTTCATGAGCTCAGCGGAGGAATTTCCACTTTATAGTTAAGTTACCTATTCATTGTAAGTGTTGTACTTTTTTTTAAGTTAACATTGGCTCTTTTAATTAGTTATATCACTTTGTATTTGTAAGTTATTTAGTGGGCTATCACATGTTTTTGCTGACAAACTTTAGTGCCATTATTTGACAACAAATAATTTTTGTCCCACTTTTATTAATCAAGTTATTGTCGTCAAGAAAGACCATTGTTGCAATTGTGGTAAGTACTAGCCTGCGAACCCGCACAATGACGGGAGGAATGAAACGTTCCAAAATGAGCAAAGGGAGGAATGCATCAAAAAAGGTTGGGAACCACTGATCCAGAGCTTCAACAAGCAAGCTCTGTATACTGGCAATCTATTTGGAAACAAGGAAAAGTAGGATCCGCATCAAACATGTTAATGATTTGCCTACTAAGGCTCATATATTTCAGAAACAGCGTAATTGGTAAATGGCTTACTACTAGAGACCACTGTGCTGCAATGACTAAGGATCTAGTATTTCAGAAGCGACTAAACGATTCACTGCTACAACAACTTTGAGAGTTGAAGCCCGCCATTGATAAATTAAATAGCGAAATTTCATAAAGCTCTGCCTTCTCTACAAAACACTAGCCTGTACAGGACAATAAGGTATACTGTAAGACAGGTGGTAGCCAAAGGGGACACGTGGGCCATTGTAGCAAAATGACGTCACTTCATGAATATTTCTTTAAATTCATTACCAAATCGAGGTATCCGTGTTTTTATCACTCCAATCAAAATGCCTGGCTACACCATTGCTCAGCGCCGGATTTAGGGAGGCCTGGGCGTAGGGCCCTCACAAAAGTGGTCCCCCACCATGTTCATGTGTTTAGCCATATGTGCAGCATGTGCTTGCCATTTAGTCATTTTTCGCGATGGAAGTTTGTTTGTTGACGCTATTAATTATATCGGTCGGCCAGACGGCAGTATTTCACATGAAGAATATTTGATATTGTGACGAAACAACTATTGCACTTATTGGCTTCCTGAAAATCGGTCAGGTATTTTAATCTGGTGAATGTAAGGCCAAGCCACGTAGAACACGTTAGCTTACGTCTCTACTCGTTTCTGGAAGATTTTGCATCTGCTTTACTCAGATTTGCACAGGTCCCATATGAGTATAGCATTACTTGGTATGGCTAACATACGCCCTCTTTTGAAGCAGGCTACATACCCACTTTTTTCATGAGAAATGAAATCTTCTCTGACGACATTTGAAATGTCCTCCTTTTTACATTCTTATTTTACATCAGTGGCGTAACTAGAGCTTTGAGTCAGGGTGGAAAATTTAGCTAGAAGTGGCCCACTGGCCAATGTATAGAGCCCGTAGCCAACACTCGGAAAAAAAACTTGAGAAATGATGGTGAATCCGGATGTGGATAGCTATGCTAAAACACTAAATCACCGGAAAATAATCCGAAAAACGCAAAAAACAACAACCTACTGAAAACCAAACGAATACCAAAACCGAAATATCACTTAAGGTGACGGTCCGGTTTTCACATTTAGATTGCCAGGGGGTACATTTCGACCCTTCTGCCTCCCGTCAGTTGCGTCACTGGCAATGATACATTGTTTTTGCATACAGTAAGCTGTCCCTACTCTACTGCAACAAGATACAAGATGGTGTCGTAGCTTAGTTTATGGGGGGACCTGCAAGTTGTCTAATTAATGTATGTTTTGGTTGAGTTAATTCTCGGCTGCAAAGGAGGGAATGCTTTCACATTAATCGTTACATAACAGTGGTAAATCTTCTTTCAGTATGTCAATGACCTTGGCATTAGAGTGCGGACTGCTCACGCCATTATATTGTACTAACGTTGCTGATGAATCGTGATACGATGATCAGTGTATTGTACATACCGGCAACTTAGTGAAGTACAGGTTCTAGTAATTATAGCGAATCCAGGAGTGCAAAAATGCGGTTGCGCACTGGCGCTGCGCGACAAAAAACTAAATTATTTTCAAGCTGAATGAATTACGTGTGGTTGCATTTGCATAGTTGGCAAAGAAGAGTGAAAAGACTATGGTGACTTTGTGGATATTGAGTACCAAAAACTTATTTCTCGCAGCGTAATCAGGTGGCTATCACTTTATCGCAGCTTGCCAAGGATACTTCAATTGTAACCCAGCTTCGAATTCACATTTCATGTCCATCGACAAGCCAGCTGTTGTTCTGAAACGTTTTTTTGGAAATTCTTTGAGCGAACTCTGTTCACATTAAGACATTTGCGATCATTTGTGGTTGTTTTTATTGAGCAAGTTCAGAATATTGAGAAGTCAAAAGCATCAATTGTTGAGATTGCATCGTGTTTCGCCACTGTGAAGGCAAGGATTCAAAAGAGACAACCAGATGTATATATCACGCCAAGTTAAATCAGCACTAAGAAAATTCAGCGAAGGCAAGGACCATGACTGTGCATCATTCATGTCAGGTGCCATCTGCTTTGTACAAGTCTTGTGTTTCACATCTGGCTGAATGGACCACTTTATTTGCTGAATTTAAATGCTTTGAATAGATTCCTCCGTTTGCAAACAATTAATTGGGAAAAGCATGAAATATGTAAGTAGTGTCTCCTTGACAGAAACGTGTCTATTGATGAAGCTGAAGTAAACTGTTTGACCAATACCAAAACTTGTTCGAGTTACTACAAAAAGAGCATCAGTCAAATGCAATTTATTGTAAAATGATGGAACATGATAGATGGGCAATATATTTTGCAACTTGCAATACCATTAAACGCTTCAAGAACTGGTAAAGATTGCATAGTTTTACTTCAACGGTATGGCTCTTTATCCTAATATGGAACGATTTTTTCCTTGATGCAGCCACAAAAGAAAGAGAAACCTTTCTGGTTGAACCAGTTCTAGTCTAAAGCTGGTGTGCAATTTAAAACATCTTTCATGCAAGGAGTTTCATAAAATTGTAAAGGGCGATTTTACATTTTTTGGAAATTTATGAAATCTGCAAATTTTTCATGGGCTAAATTGGTTAAGTAAATGAGGATTTTGTTTTGCGTGTTTTGAATGAAACATTGTCTACATTAGACGTTTTACTTCAATGCTTAAAACTAATCAATAGGCCTATTGTTGTTTGACTTAAGTGTAGATAATACACTCAAGTAAGTGACAGTCGTAAATTGTCCTCCCCTTTTGCGCTGAAAATGTGGCAGCCCTATTGCGCAGATTAATAAATAAACATGGACAGAAAAAAGAGGATCGTCCTCTTTACAAGTGTAGAGCTTATTCAGGTGGTTCTATAAAAAAAAACACTGAAAAGCAAAAGAGGCACAAATGAGAGAGGGAGAAGTTGCAGCAAGTCAAGAAACATTCAAGTTACTATTTTACAGTGGCAGTAAAGTCCAGCGGAGACATTTCTGCGGAACCTGTAAAAGGACAGAAAACCGAAGAACATGTTGTTACATACTTAGATGTACGTAACGATGACAATAGCCCTAGGTTAATCAGCGATTCAGCAGCAGAAGAACGTCAAGAAGTACCATCGAAAACACGATAGATGAGTTGTCTGATGCTATCACTGGAGGCAAAGATATCGGTCTCTGGTCATCCAATATACCGGAGAAAATCCGGGAATATTGGTTGAAAAACGAAAAGTTATTTTTAAAACATGATGTCCCACAACACAGAAAAGACAGAAACTCGTCACGGAAATGCACCACAACTCTTATTCGGCGCCAGAACCACAACGCCGAAGTCGTTGAAAGAAGCTGGCTTTGTTTTTCTCCTTCACAAACTTGTGTTTATTATTTCTCGTGTAGACTGATGTACGCGGATACGACTAACTGTGCTCATTTCCTTATTAGAAAAGGAATCTGCAACTGGTAGCACGCTGAGGAGCCACGAGCAATGAATGGAACAAAAAGATGCCACGATTACGTTTAGTCGCAGATGTAATTAATCACTATGAAGAATTGATACGGAGCTAGGTAGTCAGTTCAATCAATGCCAACAATATTGGAAATCGCTGCTGCAACGTTCGGTTTCTGTCGTAAAATTTATTGCTGTACCAGGACTGACGTTTAGAGATGATGAAAACGTTGGAGCGCCCAGAAACGTTTTTCACGCAAAACTTCAAAAAAAGGAAATACGATGCTTCTGGTGACCGGTTTTCCAACAGTTTCACAAATTGCTAATCATTGTCAATCATGATGTTGCATCATAACGTTTTGTTACACTTGAGTTAACAAGTGACGTCACAAGATTACGTCATAAATATTAATGATCTGTGGAAATACTAGTGACTTCATCGGCCATCCTCTACCTAAAGATTCTTTATCCGATCCACACATGGAGCCTCCCACCACGCCTGCGCCCCGGGCCCCCCACCATCTAAATCCGGCGCTGCCATTGCTCTAACCCAGTGGTTCCCAAACTTGTTCCAACCGTGACCCACATCAAGGTAGTGATATGGCTTATTACCCACAAAAAATTTTTCGCATTTCAGGTGAAAAATTTTTATTGCAGTGATCACTCATAATACAGACCAACATTGTGATTTTGGTGCCGCGTTACCCACCGAAGAATCGCGTATTTCCCCAGGGGGTAATTTACCCCCAGTTTGGGAACCACTGCTCTAACCTTTCTGTAAAGCACATTTGAAACCGTATCACTAGCACCAGCAGTTGTATCCGTAAAGAAGAGGGCAAATATATAATTATCTGCATCAACCGATACCACATATTTGCCACCAACGTATCCAACAGTGACAGTCCATCACAAAGGTTTTTTCATGCCTTCAGGCAAGCGAAGTTATCAAAAAGTTTTTCGCAATTTAGGACGGCCGTAACATCAGATTTTAATGCAAGGGCGACAGACACTGCAGAAATACGATGAAAAGCAGTATTGTCATTCTTGTATAAGAGTTTTGACGTTTGCATTTCGCCCGTTTCAAAGTAAATTGTGAAGCTATGCCTCTGCGCACTTTCCCGAATTTTTAGTGAGTAATGAGCCATTATAGGAAGAAGTTGCGCGGGGCCCAAAAAAGCGCGGGGCCACAGGCCGTGGTCTATTTGGCCTATGCGTAAATCCGTCCCTGCCTATCATGCCTCACAAGTGCTTTCTTCTTTAAGTGGACCTATCTTATACGTATTTGCATGAATAAATGTAATGCATTAAATTACAAGTAAAGCATTAAATCGCAGTATTTCTTTCATTTTCCGTCAACTGTTCAGGGTGTTATATCCACGAAAATACTTTAGGATTTTGCAATTTCATATTGTCTAGCAGTTTTGTATAAAATCGTTTGCCTTCAGTTTTTCATATGTCTGTCCTCTTTCATGTATACGTGAGTCTCCCTCAGCCAGTCCTTTATGATGTTTTAATACTCAAAACTCTGGGAGTGCATGCTACAGAAACTCCTAGTCCCTACAGCTCGCATCAGTGGTGATTGCAACAAGATCTGACGAGGGAGGGGAAGCAGATACGCTTCATTCAGCATCTTCAAAAAGCTCTGAAAAACCCGTGATTTAGAAAACAAGGTGCAACTCTGGCCAATTTTATCCTGGGTTATCAGAAGATTTTTGTGCCTAAAAAATTATGTCATTAATAATCATGCAGATTTTACCAGATGATCAGGGAACTTTTGCCTAGTTTTTGCATCTTATTTCACTACTACTTGCTACAATTCGAATGTACCGCAATCTGGAATGTCGCAATACTAGGGATTGGAAGTTCAATTGTGACCGAAATTTCAAAGTGAGGATAGCTTCACGAGTAAAGATCGATTAGATTCTTAACTCTACGATTGTTATGATTTCCAAAATTAAAAGGTCCTGACGTCAATTCTGTGACGTCACAGTCACATGAAGTTTTCTGACGGGTTTAGAACAAGGTTGCCAGTTTGGCTTTTTTTGAGGCCAAATTTGTAATTTTTGGCCTTTTTTCAACTCCTTTGGCTTTTTTATTTTTGAAAAAAGGCCAAATGAAATTTGGCTTTTTTTGGCCTTTTGGCGAATTAGATTTTTTATGTCGATTTCGCAGATTGAAAGATGATTTTGGCAGATTTCTGGGCACTGGCAGATTTCTAGACACTGTTTCTGGACACAGAATGATAAATTTTCATTGGAAATTCTGCACGATAATTTATAATTTTTTGTTTTGCTTATTTCATGCTTTTAGGTTTGCAGTTTCAATTCAGGCTACTCTTCAGCAAAGCCAAAGTTTCGAGAAGTTTCACAAGAGTGAGCTTTAGCTTTACTCTCTTTATGTATAAAATATGTGTATATTGCCTTTTAAAAGCGCGTTTGGGTATTTCGGAGGTGTTGTTGTGTATTCATGTTGTATTTGGCTTTTTCTGAGGGTTGACCCGGCCTTTTTGGCTTATGACTACCTGGCAACCCTGGTTTAGAAACAACTATAGTCTTTGCATCTATGCTGCCAGGAACGGTCTGGGTGGGGGCGCCAAAACTGACTTTGTCTCCGAGCGCGGGAAACCCTAGGTACGCCACTGCTCTAGCTAGTCTAGACCACAGATCCCAGTAGGACTACTGTCGCTAACCCTATTCCAGGTGCATAGCAAACAACTGCAATAGTGTATGCTGAAAGAGCCCTATCTTGCTAGGTCTACACCAGCAACAGACTCATGCTGACAAACATTGCGTGTTTAATCAATAGGGCATGAGACTATACACTACGGTACTGAGATTACACCATGGACAGTAGAGATGGCATGGGCCGCTAAAATGGCCATTAACGGTAGGTTTTCACGGGCCAGTTAACCGTCCAACACGTTTGTTTTTTCGTGGGTACCGCTCAGTGGCGTACGGTGGCCATTTTGGTAGGGTGTTCAACAGGCTCGCAACCAGCCCAAAACTGTGAAGGTTCACCAGTAGTGGTGGTTCTCGCTTACTACAAGCCATTCGAACACTTGAACAGATTGGCAGTAATAATCAAACCATGCGCAGCACGTACCCTAGAACGTTGACAACATCCGGCACGAACAAGAATTGTTTACATTCATTTATCGTGACAAAATCTTTCCAATTGAACTCACTGATCAGAAATAAATAGCATTTTCGACACAGAATAATCAAATTAATCAACTGGCTTACGTGATAGGAAGCATCCGTTTTCCGACTGCTACCGGTATCAACATTTTACATTTTAGCGTTAGGCTACTTTGCACGTGAGCCTAGGCTCACCACCACATCAGTCAGTAATATTGAGCTTCGTCACTTCGTGCATTCTCATTTTTAAAATCGTCCAAACTCAAACTGTTACCGTAATCATCACACAGACAAAGAAACCACGCCACCTACCTAGCCAAAGTAGGCTATTTCAACCTGGAGCAAAACCCAACTGTACAAGTAGCTTACACTTCAAGGAATCCAGCCTACTGCACAGCTTGCTTCCACTGTGCAGATTAAGCGGAAATGCTATAGCAAAACAACGCATGACGCAACCAAGTTGTTCACCAGGCACGGTGAACAACCTGGCTGTTTTAAAAGCGCTTGGCTCCATTGGCGTTTCTTTTCCTTTGTTTAAATTCAGGTGTTACCGAACAACCTGCAGTCATGCTTGAGCAGACAAGTAAAAATCGTTCGACCGTGATAAAAAATATATTCGCTGCCTGAGACAACGGTACAAATGAAGGTAGTTTTTGTCATTAATCGCTAATGGATGCCCTAAAACCGATTTTTTAAATTTTTTACTTCAATTTGAGGTGTTCATTGAACACCTTGAACACCCTTAATATCCGCCACTGGTACCGCTACAGTCCGTTAACTTTTTTGAAGCACTTACGTGGATGTTGAAGAAATTTTTTGTGACTTCAGTTGTCGTTAGCATCGCCCTCTGATGGAATTTGTGTCGGACCTCAGAGGTTTTTCGGTGCCCTGTCAGCGAACAGTGCAAAATATATGCTGTTTATGTCATGTGTGCTGGTTGTGCTATGGACTGACCGACATGTGGTGGACAGGTGCTTCAGTGTGGTAGTGTTCGTTTGTAGTGCGTGAAGGACAGGTCATGCGCTTTTAGGAAGCTACACTAGGTTCTCTGAAACTGAATCACTAAGAGTGCAAAATAGACTAGTTCGCATTCATAGTACTGTGGCGTAGTGTATAATTCACAACTGGGTTGAGGAAGAGCCTATAAAACTGAGTGCTGCAAGTTGATGAGAACACGATTTTTTTATGTGTGTTTTGTTGTTTGCTCACTCAGTCTGTTTTGACCGTCGTGAGAGAAAGGACGTGTTCTGAGCTGAACAGCAGTAGGTAGTACAAACCATGAAACAAGCCGAACATTGAGCAACTGTTAAAGGAACGACTATTATACAGAAGTTATTAAATCCTGTCAAAGTAACATCAGCTTTTGTTTCATTTAAAAGGCGAATAATGACGGATCTGGTGCAGAACATTACAGTTCGGCAAAACCGTAAA
>Ga0210059_1013093_pt1 | contig 12450 bp, 10 predicted proteins | sample Ectturendosymbi2_FD_188042 | JGI IMG/M metagenome (GOLD analysis project Ga0210059, IMG submission 188042) | Ecteinascidia turbinata endosymbiont from Florida, USA - Sample 2 (SPAdes) (version 2) | ecosystem: Host-associated > Tunicates > Ascidians > Unclassified | place: Key West, Florida...
AAACCAACTGAAGTCTGCGACGCCAATGCTTTCCGACAGGGAAAAACAAAGTATTAAATTTGCTTCATTCATCCTTGGAATAAGCTCCAGCGATAGTGTTGTGTCAGTTTTCATTATTATAAGAATTTTAAAATGAAATTATGAAACTTTTAGGCTATTTCAAACTCAGATATACACTATTTAGGATACTGCAGTGTGCACGGAGATTAAACATGAACGTTTGGTTGCGTTTCGCTTGTTGCCCACTGAGATGTATTTTTGACTGACTAGCAATTCAACGAATAGTTGGGACTGTCACAGGAGTTAAAAACTCAGAGTCCTTTTGACTATAAATGTGTAGGGGTGGCATAAACAAAATTGCTGTTTGTGTTCTTTTAACATGATGAATGCACTTATTTGAGAAACGAAGTACCACCCTTTGCATACAAGCTTGTTTCATCACTACTTACGACGGACTATTGGACAAGTTCGAACGAACGTTTTAATTAGACAAAAGTATTGAATGGCCAGAGTCGCAAACACTCGATTTACTGCATTGTGTCCGCAGCTTTGATTTTAAAAAATGCAAAAATTGCTCTCGGGTATAAGTTGAGTCTTAGTTGGCTGCAAATCTTCAGCAATGCTCTGAAAAAATACTAATAACATTCAGACATTTTCTATTTTCGGCTTTTTTCTTTTTCTATTCTCTTTTCATTTTTTTCTTTTTAACTTACCTTCGCAACCGCGTTTGCTTGCTCGTGGACGGCAAGTTGTTGGTCTATAAGCTCTTTGAGGTTATTTCTGTACCTTGCAATGAAGTCTGCATCTCCAAGCTTTGGTTGAACATCGAACCATTTTAACTGCTTTGCTTTAGCATGTTCGTGCTTGTTTATTAGCTCCTTTGATTCTAAGTAACCTCTGCCTGTTACCTAATGATGAAAAAGCTGATTTAGAGATTTGCAAAAAGGCATGCAAAAAATGGAACAGCAGAGAATCTAAAGACGAAAACGCCGTAGGCATAACTTGCTGCTGCTATGTTTGGTTTTCAGTTTTGTTTTAAAACCATTCGAACAGGTTCTGAAGTTTAACAAAAGTTTTTGCAGAGTGGACAGCATCACCTCAGTCATGCTTTCGTTGTAAATTCTCACTCCATCCTGAAGAATCGACAAAATGGCTGCTTTTGCATTAGCCTGCATTAAAGTATGCATAAATTTACAGCTAGTACGAAAAAAACACAACATATAGCATAAGCAGGGAATTTTGCACACCGGTAACGGAAAATAGCAAATTGTTCATTAAAACAAAGTTCAATCTTGTAATGTTTCAGAGAAAATCCTTGACAGCGCACGATTACGAAAAAGTCGCACTGTCTTTGCATCGAGGTTGGCTTCATTCTTCAAACTGTAGTTCATTTAACAATAATCTAATAATCCCAAGCTAAATCCAACCCATCTTGTCCCAGTAAAATGCACCATTTCGAAGTGCGGAATTGCATAAATCTTTCGAACTATGTATATGTGAAGTTATCGATTAAAGTTGCCTTTGGGATTGAACACATTAACTTTTATTCTCACAAAAGGACCACAGATTAACTGGTATAAATTTGCCGCCTCGACAGTAGTCACTGCTAAAGCTTGACGTTTTGAATCAATATAATCCAAAACAGTATAAAAGCATGGAACAATCTAAACTATGCTTTTATTTTAACTTTAATAATACTATCAAATCAAAGTTGGGTCTTTGAAAATCTTTAGAAATAGGTCTAGCGTTTTGTTCAAATGATGGAAAATGGTCGCCAAGAGTTGGGTGCAGTTTGTAGAAGTAACGGAAGCCTTTTCAGCTGGTGATATATTTGTAAAACACAAATATCATCATGTTTGGAGCTACTGTTTTGCAGTGACGGCGTGACTAGAGTCACGATTTTTAGTGACTCGTTAAGAAACGATATGATGAATCGACTCGAGTTGTTAAGAAACGATGTGATGAATCGACTCGAGTCGGAAACGATATGATGAATCGACTCGAGTCGTTAAGAAACGATGTGATGAATCGACTCGAGTCGCTTTTTTACCGAACAACTCGACTGGACTCGAGTCACAAGAAATGACTCGAAAGTCGAGGCAGAGTCATTTTTACAAAATTTCCAAGCGTCTTATTGACAAACACACTTTGTTTGCACACAACGAAATGAGTTTTTTTGCTTCAGTGGTGCATGATTGGCGCATATTTTCTGTTATGAGCGTGTCTTCTAGTGGTGTTATGCTAGTTTTTCAGAATCGTGGGCTCCACCTGACACTGAGATAGAGCTGAGACTTTGCTTTTCAATGAAGGGCCAGCAGTGCACAATACGTTGGACACATTATCGTAGTTTAGTGTGGCATTTACATATCGTGATCGTGGCAGTCAGCCTCATACTTTTACTTTGGGTTTTTGGTGGGTCAATTGAAGGGCAATGAGGTACATAGGAAGGTTATCCTAGACCAGTGGAATTGATTGAGAGTGAAGGGGAAAAGTGAACTGAAAATCTTTATATGTCTGAATGCTGTGGTTTGTTAAGCAAAATATTGCAGAAATTGAAGATTTTTTATCACTGTACAACATGTTACAGCCTGATTACCTAAGTCAAGGTATGAAAAAGGTCGTTTGCTAATACAAAGAAATTTAATGTCTATTTGCTAAACGACTTAGTGTTGTTGGTGGTTAATTTAAATTTAAAGTTAATTTGAAGTCAATTTGCTAAAAGATTTAGTGTCAGGGAAGTGTTTTCATTACTAGCCTACTACTTGAAAGAATTGGATTAGTTATCTGACTTCAGATTAAGGTAGATAATGGGCAGTGAAATGCAAAAATTTGAAAAAGTAAATGAAAACCTATCCTTCATGGTGACACTGAGAGTTTAATCACTTCTTATTAATGTTAGAAATGGACACATTTCGCCATCACACAGTTTTCATTCATTTTAATCATTGCAGTAACAATAGCAAATACAGCATTGTACTTCATCAAATTTTCCAGTGCATGACAATTTCCGTAAAAGAAAGTCTCATTCACAAGTACATGAAAATATCATTTACAAGTACAGTACATAAAATATCATTTACAAACACATGAAAATATAATTTTCAGCCCCCATAAGTACTGCAAATATCCACCATTGCTACTGGATATACAGTATATGCATTTTTAAGGTCTAATGCAATTATACTGATATCTTCAAACGTTTTAGAAACGTTTCAACAGCGTTTAAAACCGTTTTCTGTTGCTTGGGATGTGAACATTTTGGTATTTAGAAACGAAACAACATAAGGAAAGTGTTTAATTTTATTTGACACAACATTGACTCAAGTTTGCAAACCAATGACTTGAAATGGCTTGACAGTTTTTTTTATCGACTCTGGCTTGACCAAGTCATGACTCGACTGACTCAAAAAAATTTTAGGTGAATCTAACTCGACTCTGATTTGAAGGGCTTGCGACTCGATTCGTGACTCGACAAATATGACTCGATCACGTCGCTGCTGCTTTGTTTGAAACGTGGAGCACCGAAAAATTGATAATATTTGCGCTACTAGCATCAAGATGCTTTCTATGATTAGCCGAAGCTAGCATCTTACACATGGAAAATATTTCTCATAATTAATCGAAAACGTGGAATCATACACAAACGTAAATATCAAGTACATCTTAATCTAAAATCATTTGTTTTTTCTTCAATCACTTGTTATTGAAACATCAGAAGATTTTAGGCTAAGCTTTGTAAATCACGAAATTCAGAAATTATGAGAATTTGGACGAATTACTGTCTATCGCAAGGAATCCTTGAATTAGACACTATAATCTTATCAGAGTATATATTTCATCTACTGGGTAGGCATCATCAGCTCTTATTCAAATATAATCTTGAACGAATTAATGTCATAGAATTGTCAAAATGGCAGACCTTGCAGAACAAAGTTAAAATAAGTGCAACCATACTTTAAATCAGCTGTTGACTGTTCAAACCTGAAAAATTGTTTCTGGAGGAGGAACTTTGCCACTTTCGAAAGCTTCAACAAAAGTTAAAGCAAGATTGGCAAAATCTTTGCCACTCATCAACTTTCCATTAACTTTTTTCTTCACAATACTTCTGTGGCAAAACAAGTTGTCGACCAACTCCTGGACCATCAACAGGAACATCTCGTCGATATCTGTTAAAGTTGAAATGAAAAACTTTCAACACGAACTGAGTTGTGCATGCAACAATTAAAAAGCTCTAGGTTTGCTGCAAGCTTTTGAGGAATCAGCCGACTGGGTTCTGCTTTTATGGCTGCGCGGTGATCCGTGGCGTATGGTATGGTCATTTTTACTTGGTGTGCGCTGTTTGTGACGTCACAGTGCGACGTCAAATTTATGTTTCAAATCCAACGTTTTTGCGAAGTTTTTTGACACAATGCATGTCATTATACACGCACCCTCCTTATTCATTGGTTTATAACTTGATATGTCATTCAAGTAACTTCACTCCACAAGTGAAAGAAGCAAGGAATCAATCACAAATTTCAATAGGAAATCAATTTCACGTAACACTACGCATCATTAGTCCTATCATCTGCAAGCAATGCTGACACGTGTGAATCGTTGAAAGGCCAACACAATGTCAGAGAAAGTAAACAACCTCAAGACTGCAATGAAAAAAAACGCGTAGACCCAACCGCGACAAATAAAACAAAACCAAAACGTCTTGCTCAACTACATGCAAACGCTGAAGCCTCAAAACTTACTGCACAAATGACAAGAACTTACTAAACCTCAACGCCAGCTAGCGATCATTAACAACAAAGAAAAAGTCGCTTTCAGATAAATGTAACTATTCGCACAGCGAGGCTTCCGAAGTCGGCTTGAAACAACAAGCGTTATGAATCAGTCAACGTGCATTTTGGTCGTTGTGGCAACCAAGTCTCTGCGGGCACGATGGAAACGCTCTGACTGACGCGAACAAAACACCTGCACACTGGCCGCGAAAAGTGAAACATAAAAACAGTCTGTAGAACTGAAATACATCAGCGTTCAGCGGCAGAGAAACAAAATGATTATCTTACGCGTGGGAGGATCATGTTTTGAATATTAATTTGTGCGTTAAGTTTGTGATACCACTTATCTTCACAGAAATCCAAAGAAAGGGGATTAGGTTCTTCAATAAAAGTAACGATGTAAGCCTCATGTATCGGCGGTTTATTTACTTTGCCATGGAACTCTGAAATGTGCCGCAACAAGGCCACTTTATCTTTGTTATTTTCATCAATTTCACAATTGGGTCTGTTCCAATTACTGCGGTGCGATGACCGTCTCGTGGAAAATTTGTTCTTAGTTTGCCCGACATATTGTTCGTGGCAAATAACACAAGTTGCTACGAACACTATGTCGGGCAATTGCCACGAACAATATGTCGTTCAGTTTTTAGGATGCTGCTTAGACCTATCGATATAACAGTTTCACCTGATATTTTGATAGTTTTAATGTTTTCCTTATTGAATTAGGTTGAAAATATGCAAAATATGACTTTTTATGACTTTATCACTTTTTTATAGACTTCGTAGGGGTGCGATTTTGTTTTAAAATTCGTTTCATAGTTTCCTGAAATACAAAAAAAGTATGACTTTTATGACTTTAAATGGCCCTACTAATTACAGTGATAAAGTACAAGTCGCAGTTTTGTATGCCCACAACTAGGCATGTAAGAAACTTGACGTTGATCACTCCAAACAATGAATGCTGAGGCTTTGCGTTCAGACGCGTTTACTACATCACAAACGATTAAAAACGATCAGGCAATTTAACTCCGGGTCAAAGACGAAAATGTGACAATCTCCCCTGCTTCTATTTTTTCTGCAAACCGCGACGGTATCGCTGTAACACAATTTCAGAAACAGTTTGAAAAAAATAACTAACGACTGAATAGAAAACTGGTCGGCGGATAAAGCAACTGTGTTCTAGTGCTTCCAATTATGTTTTAGGGGGTAAAACTTAGTTTGGTGGTTTTAAGCCCTCCAAACCTCGCCGCAGTGACACATTCGATGACATAAATTCTCTCACGATCTGGCAATCCTGGTTCCTGGGGTTATGCTGGACATTTTGCAATAGATTTCAAGTGGTGGTCTCCTGAGCTGATCTAGCTCAGTTTCAAGGTGGACATTTACGGGCGTCTGGCGGGGGTGTCCCACCACTTAAAATGTCTTGCGTTGGTCATTTATGGTTCTTGGGGTTATGCTGGACATTTTTCAACAGGTTTCAAGTGGTTACCTTTCCAGCTGATCTAGCTAATTTTGGGGCTTCATTTTGGGGGTCATTTTAAGGGTCTGGCTGGGGTGTCCCACCATCTAAAATGTCTGGCATTGGTCATTTATTATTCCTGGGATTATGCTGGATATCTTGCAACAAATTTCAAGTGGTGACCTTTCCAGCTGATCGAGCTCAATTTTGGGGGTACAGTTAATAGCCCCCCATGACCACACCCACCAAATGAGAAACGACAGACCACCAGTTCCTTGTACAGGAAGGAATACCAGATGACATGATACCATTAGAAATTAGTTACCTTTCCAGCTGAATGGACCCTCTGGGCTTCCGGTCTAATAATCTTAAACAAATATTTACATAAAACAGGGGTAAAGTGGAAGATTGCTGACAAGAAGAATTAAATATTCATAAATATTGAAAATGAAAAATCGTCGTGAAGCAGCAGCAGTTGCTGTGAAGCTAATGATACATTTTTCCTAATTCTATGAAAAATTTATTTCACTCAGTATTTATTTTTCAATATTGTTATAAGCTGGTTAACGCATGTATGTAAGTAATTGTATTTTCAATTGTTTACCTATAGGTCAAGAGATTCAGTAAGAGCCCCAGTGTTAATTTTTTTCAGGGCCACCAAAATGCCTCTGGCTTTTTCATAAGCAGACCCCATTTATCTCTACTGACAACTAACTTACAGTGTAGCTATGGTTAGGTGGAGGTAGGAGTAGTGGCAATCCACGATAAATACGGTAAACTTTAATTTGAGCATTGTTTTTTCTATCCGATTTCAACAAATAGTAAGCAATTTCTGTTCTCAACTCATTGTTCTACAAGAGGTGGATACTTTTGGCAATTAGCTTCAGCAAGTACAGTGGAGGAGAAGTTCTCCAAAACATTTTGGTCCGAAAAGACGGAACACCACTGATCTTTCCTTCTTACCAGTGCTTTTTAAGGTATTTTGAGAGATCGAAAGTCTCTCAAAATACATAACAACCTCGCTTTACGGCAACCGCCAAAATATACTAAAAACGACACAAAGTGTATGTTGTGTGTGAAAGCAAGGGTTTCATATGGTCCCTTGCTGACGTTAGAAACATGTTTCTCACTCATTTTAACGTTTTTGCCTTGGTTTATGTCATGATTTGAAAATTTGAAAATTTTCTCGTGAAACTAAGCAGAGTACAATGTAAGCACCATTTCAAATTCATTGATGAATATTCATAATTTGCACCGGAAAAGCCTATTTTTTCTAATTGCCGGTCGGTCATAGAGTCTACACAAACCAACGTAAAGCATGCCTGCAAGTGTTGGGGCCGACTGGCCCGCTCCTCTGCGCATGATCCTCATTCCGGGCATGGGCATCAAAAAGCATTTAACAGCTTCAAATGAATCGTGGATGTTCTCTCGAACCGAAGCAAGATCCTTGTAATCCTTGTGAAGAACCAGTACTTTCTCCAAAAGGTATTCATTTCCACCAGCAAAGCCGTAAGCGACGTCTGTGTCAGACCAGTCGCGTACCAGAAATACGAGATCCTTTGAAAAAGATAGGGCTTACAATCATTTATAACAGACGTACACTGTGTTTTTCAGCGTTGGATTCTTCACAATATTTATAAAACACTCGATTTTAGCAACATACATCTGTCTGCAAAGCTTTTTTACTGTTGCTGCTAAGCCAAGTTTGCATCTGAGCGTCCATTCATTCATTCTCACACCCGCTTTTCCTCTCGGGAGGGTCGTGAGGGCAGCAGCCCCACGATGTCTCGAACTACCTTCCGGCTTTCATTGATGTTTTTTCCGGCTCTACAAGGCGTGACCCAGAAAGGTTGCAGATGTAATCACGTCACCTGGTCGTTGGTTTTGCTGGCTTTCCAATAATTGCAACCTGGTTTATGTTCGAAATTCTCCCAAAACTACATTTTGGACTTTTTCACCGTGAGGGCTGCGGATTTCCGCGTCTCAGCGTACCGCGAATGCAAAGAAGATGAGGCTTTGTTCTGAAACCACGTTCAAGTAGGCCTTGTTGGTTTTTAAGACGTCAGGTGCCTCAGAGTATTAACATAAAAAGTTTGCATGAGCTGATCAACTTGGCTAAAAATTGTCGTTGAGTTGGACCCTGAAATGCTTGATTTTGAGCAAACTTTTAATCTTCAGAAATAATATTTCTTATTAAGACACTTTTGTCAGACTTGCGCAAATTGATCGTTCAGAAACGTTTTCCAGTTCAAGGAAAGAGTTTTTTTTGCATAACATCTCGGTTAGAAACGTGTTAGAAATGTACGCGCAATCGTGGTTTTGGACATAAACGTAGGGGAAGACATTTTGCACTTTACTGGGAGGCCGGAAAAATTTGCCTTGAAAATAACAATTTTCCCTAAAAATAAACAATTTGCCCTGAAACTAAGTTTTTTTAGTTTAATCCGAATGGGGCCTCAAACTTCTTGTAAATATGCACTGAATACACTGTATTGAAATATTTTTTTCACCGTTCAGGATTTTTGAGCAACTTGCGCTTGCCCTGAAAAACAGTGTGCCCTGAAAATTTTCACTGTATTGAAATATTTTTTTATCATTCAGGATTTTTGAGCAACTTGCGCTTGCCCTGAAAAACAGAGTTTGTCCTGAAAAATTTCACTGTATTGAAATATTTTTTTATCATTCAGGATTTTTTAGCAACTTGCGCTTGCCCTAAAAAACAGAGTGTGCCCTGAAACTTTTCACTGTATCGAATATTTTTTTATCATTCAGGATTTTTGACCAACTTGCGCTAGCCCTGAAAATAGAGATTGCCGTGAAAATTTTCAAGCCGTGGGGCGCGGCAGCCCCCTCCCCCCGCCTCGCACGCCTATGCGTTTGAGCGAGAGCACGTTTATCAAGCAATATGTAATTTTCAAAGTACATAACGTCTTGTGTCACGTCTTGAAATTAGAAAGTCTGTCTGAACGACAATTTAGTGTCTGGTGAACGCGTGGTTGAGAAAAATGTGGTCCCACATGCAGTTTACTCTTCTGGTTCTGCCAGTTATATGCAACAACATCGGTTGATGCTCACCCTGGACGTAACGTAGCTACAGTATAACTTGATCCACAGCGTTGTCCACACTTGAAAGTTTATAATCAAATTAGGAGCAGATTTTAAGAAAAGGCAAGAAGCTACAGATTTGTCACAAACAACTGTAACCGTTGTATTTAATTACATCAAGCGTTTACCTGAAATGGTTTTTCATGTTGCAGCCCATGTTGTGGTCTTTGTGGATCTCCAGCCATTCTTGCGTATTGAGTAAAAAGCTGCAAGCGGAAAAACACTTTCATATGAAGAGAATTTGCACACAATTTTTCAACTCTGTGCCAACAACAGTAAAAGTAAAGCGGTGGTTAAGATTAGTTTGGTAGCACTGCAAACGTTGTCCTGCAAAATATCGGGTGACAAATATTACAGCTTTCTTAGACGCAGGTATCAACTCCTTTGATTTGATAGAAAAAATGTTATAGGATATGCCGATGAAAACGAGGTGTTATTGAGCAAACGCAATTTGAGAAACTAACGCTGCAGTCACGCAAATCAAGGATGTTCTGTTTTAATTATACTGTGAGACTCTGATGAGCACGTTAGTGCTTACAAACAGGTTTTTGGGGAGTTCAGTGGTAAAGTGCCCGCCTCCCAGCCGAAAGTTTGCATGATCGATCCACTTCCACTACGCAGAAAATCAGGGCCCTAATCAAATTCTAAACAACGGGTGAAAAACTTTGCTCATAAGTCAAACACACTTGCAGAGCACTTTCTGCAAACCCGCTTTTGTTGGAAGGTTATTCTTCGTTTGCACTATTACTTAAATGATATAGCAAAGATGCGAAAAATCAACTTCAATCTGGCAAGACACATCTTCACTATGTTAATGCCCTGCGGAAGCAGCCAACACCAGGCGGCCTTTGTTTGTTCGAGAGTTGAATGAAGCAGAACATTGCGCTGTAGCTGTTTCATGAATACACAAACAACTGGCGCTAAATCTTGCTGCAACATCAACAGCATTGCTTCATAACGCAGGAAATGAACGCTGTCGTAAAAAAACTAATGTGGTCCGCGGCGCCCGTTTCCGCTTACTTGCGCCGTGGGCCAAGTGGCTACTTTCGCAGTGAATGCTGCGCTGGTGACGAGACAATGGCAGCACAGCGCGTGAAGCATTCCTTGCACCCCCCCATCAACACCGAGCACGAGGCTGGACAGGCCGCAAGTATCAGCAAATATTCACTGAGCGAGTGTTAAACAACAATTTGTTTCGAAACGTCGAATAATATTACACCGAATCGACTGGTTGCAGTTGATTATGCTGTATGTACGTTCAAGAATTCCAAGTCACATGCTGTTCCAGGGATATGATTTGTGAACAGACTTGATCAAACTGCAAATGTGCGACGCAGGGACCCTCATGAATGTCAGAAACACTGTTTTTGTAATCCAGGTAAAGGTGGAGCCACATTCTTCTCAACCGTTTTCGCAATAAAATAAATATGTGAGTAAGTTAACTGCTTTTCACGAAACAATGAGAAATTTGACGAAACTCCAAACTTGAATACACCCTCCAGTGATGCAGGTGAGACTTCAAACTCTGAGACCGAGACTTGCTTGAAAAGACGAGATGAGACTTTTCAGAAAAGCAGTGTCCAGACTGAAACCTGATTTTTCGATGCAGAGACTTTAAACCTGAAATGGTTTTGCTCAAAACTGATTCACATCTCGATTGGTGATGCTTCAGAGAATTGTGAGTCAATTTCGTTCTAATCTATTCTTCTTTCGAGAACAAGACGCTGCAAGTGATTTTCCACAATCGATTTTCCAAGTCACTTAATATTTTGTAACATTTTGCTCAACACGTCAGGTCTAAATAAATAATTGCAGATCTCGAGGCAAAGCGTACTACATAAAGGCCTGCATCCTTCAAGACTGAGACCAAGACTTTTCAAAACATAATCTCGAGACCGCATCACTGGCATCTTTGGAACACAGTTTGCATCTTATAGAGTAATTTAAAACCTTTTTAAGGGCCGCGAGTGCACATGAAATGGCTTTGAAGCAATTTCGACCAAACCTCGCAGGGCGATTGCGCCAGAGAGTCAATGAAGACATCATGAGATGAGCTTTTGGTCTACTTTCTGACTTTTCCTTGCTGAATATCTTTGCCAGGGTCGTGTTATCTCGCATCGAAGCTAATTCGGAGAGGTTTTACCTTGAAGCGCAGTGTGACTTTCGCGGCAACAGATCTGCAACGGTCATGATCTTCTCACTGCTCCAAACCCAGAAATACAGTGAACAATGATGCTCGCTGCACGTTGCCTTTTGTTGACTTGACCAAAGAATTTGATATGGTCAGCAGGGAATGGCGTTTTTATTATTCAAAATGAAGAAAATAATAATGGTTATCCTGTCCGCTTATACTTTTCAGTATTGTCAATTAGTTGCATGACGACATGAAACGAGTCATCTTGTTTAAGGTCGATGTGCCAGCTCCTACTAAAGTGAAAAATGGTTCAAAACAAGGTTTTGTTCTGGATCTAACTCTGTTTGGAATACCTTTTCCGCTGTTCTTCATTATGCATTCCATGATGATGGCACACATAACACCACTGATGGCGTTTTCCTGCACACCCGCACAATCGGAAGATTATTCAACCTTACAAGATTATACGTCAAAGCAAAACCTCGCCACATCCTGAACTGCTGTTTTTTCGTTCGATGATGTTGTTTTCGTTCCACACAGCGAAGTGGGGCTCATGTTGACAACCTCCTAGTGGTGAGCCCTGGTAACTGACACAGTTGTAGTCAGGCGAACGTCAACAACCCGAGAGACGACTAGTATGAAGTCCCACAAGAAAAATCAGCCTTTACAGCCAAGGATAGGCGACGGCGTCCCAAAGCATGTGCCCTTGTCAGGGCGGACAACAGCGGCGGTCGTACGTGGCGGCGTCACTCTACTGCAGCTGAATGTAGAGGGCCTAACAAAGGCGAAGATTAATTTCCTTACTCGCCTCGCGGAGGCTCACGCAGTGACTGCCATACTCCTGCAAGAGACCCACTACAAAGACAGATCCCACCTCAAGATCCCGGGATACATCCTCGCAGCCTGCACTGAAAGCGCAGTGTATGGCACTGCAACCTTTGTGAAAACACCATTCCAGGTGGAGCGTAATTGCAGTGTGTCCT
>Ga0210059_1013094_pt1 | contig 12449 bp, 9 predicted proteins | sample Ectturendosymbi2_FD_188042 | JGI IMG/M metagenome (GOLD analysis project Ga0210059, IMG submission 188042) | Ecteinascidia turbinata endosymbiont from Florida, USA - Sample 2 (SPAdes) (version 2) | ecosystem: Host-associated > Tunicates > Ascidians > Unclassified | place: Key West, Florida...
AAGCATTTTTCTGAACCGTTTCATGTGTCTAATGGGGTTAGACAAGGGGGAGTACTGAGTCCATACTTGTTTGCTGTTTATTTAGATGATTTGTCCAATGAACTAAACAACATTAAAGCAGGGTGTATTGGTAAAGTCTTATCAAATCATTTGATGTTTGCTGATGATATTTGTGTGTTCTGTCCAAAATGTACGTTGGTTGCAAAGAATACTAGATGTGTGCCAGGTGTATGCAGAATCGCACGGGATTATTTTCAACTGCAACAAAACTGTTTGTACGACGTGCGAAAAGCACAGCCACTCCATTGTTGACATTGGGTGGTCAAAACGTAAAATCTGTTGACCAATACAAATATCTGGGGATTGTATTGGATACTGAGCTCTCAGATGACAAAGACATTCAGAGACAACTGCGATATCAATATTGTGCAGCAAACAAGCTGCGAGCCTCATTTTCCCGATGTTCAAATGCAGTTAAAAACGTACTTTTTCATTCCTTTTGTACACCCATGTATGCATCACAATTATGGTGTAATTTCAAGAAGTCATACATGCAGAGATTGCGTGTGGCATATAATTTTGAATGCAGAGCTCTATACGACCTGTCCTGGAGAGAGAGTGTTAGGAGCCACCAGGTCCAATGCAACATTCCTTCCTTTGAGGCTCTGATACGAAAATACACGTACCTGTTTCTCGAAAGATGCAGAAAATCTAATAACGTATGGTTACGTGCTTTGATGCAGTCAGACTGTTTGTATTCGTCACTATTCTTTCAACACTATAATCGCATTTTACTCTGTGAATGAGTGATCGATCTTTGCAGTGTCCGTTTGATCGATGACGTGTCAAGCCACGATGCTTTCGCATTTTACCTAGACTCGACCAATTTAAGAAGTAGCGCCCTACTCCGCAGTAGTGCGGTAACAAGTGTTACATGTTAGCTAACAATAGTCTTAAGAATGTGTCTGTAACCCTATGGTTCTGTCTTCAACGCAGTTGCAAAAAGTATCTGTAACTCTGTGATTCCGCCGACTTCAATGTCTTGTACTACGTTCTGTTTTGTCTGTTTTTATCAACCTGCGTTCTGCAGAGTGTGTGTGTTCATACTGTGGATTTCGTGTCTGCTCATAAACAAATAAATTAAAAATACGTTATCACCATTAAAATCAATATTGACTTTTCCTCGTGTGATTTTTACGAGAAAATAAAATCGAACAAAGACTTCTTGAAGAAAGTATTGTCTACCTCAACAGAAAAGTATGATTGGCCGAATATGTAAATTTACAAATGCTTAAATATTGTTTTGTTTCGTAGTAAAATGCATTATTTTAGTTTGTCTTGGTGCCTCAACTACAGGAATAAAAAATAACTACACGCTCAGTAAGATATGAACCACATTTATCTGATGAGGCTCGTTCTTCTGAAGCGTCCCGGTTTTCAATCACAAGAATATGGTATGCCTACTTATATAATAATAGCGCAACCTAGTATCAGCAGTAAAGTGTACTCGTTGGGTGATTTCTATTGTTGCTGGTTGCTTTCCTGTTATTTTATTGCTCCGAATTAACATATTTCCCTTGTTCTTGCATCAGTAGTTCAAGGCGATGCAGATAACTATATTACTGTAACAGGTCTTTCACCCGCACCTGCCAACAGTGACTGATGGCTATTTGATTTTAGTCCTTTTGTCGCAATTGCAAATCCGTAGACAGCTCACTCCAGCCATGAAAACACAAATTTGGCATGACTAGCGATATCTGCAACCGACACCAAAATGCGTAGATTATTGGTTAGATCATTCCGCTTAAATCACATAAATTTGAACAGACAAGCAATCGTCTGTTGCAAATTTGAACTTTTTACTGGTGACGGTGGTGTTGATGGAGATTCGTTGTTTTAAATTAGTTATGAGCTGACTCTCACCTATGTTTGCTGGCCTGTGTGGATAAAAGCAGACCCATCGCCAGATCGAAAGCATTGGGGTGACTCTATAAAGCTTGTTCATAAGGGGTTTCATAGTAGTAGATAATGAACTGAAAATTGACTTCATCGCGGATATTAGAGCTTGCGTTTGGAGGAATTGATTGTGAAGTTGCGTGGCTCAGCCCGCCTGCTCCAACTTCTGTTGAACAGGGTCCAATTTTTTTCATCACCGGGACTAGTGCGATTGATGCTTTTTCTTCACATCAGCAATCAATGTCGGAATATGTGAAATGGTAATAAAACTTGATGGAACATCTACCTTTATTAGTGGCGTTAAATGTATTTTAGGGCAATATGCTTTTAGGCCCAGCGTGAATCTAGAATGTGATTATAAGCTCATTTTTCAAGACAACCAGCGGAGGTACCTAAAATGAGAGTAATGTCAAGGCTAATGTCTTTCATTAATGTTTTGTTTTTCAATTATATATTCACCAATAAATATGTTTCCTATCAGTGGTGTAGGGGGCAGGGTTGCAGTGGCTGCAAGCCCACTCCCAAAAGTTTTGATTTGTTGAAGATCTGGGAAAAATTCCTGAAAATCCTGGCAACAAATATGGCGCCAAAGTTTGAATTCTTTTTTCCAAAACCAAAGAAAAACACATGAAGACCTTTTTTGGAGGTCACACCGCTAAAAGGTCTTTATGATCTTTGTAAGATGAAATTTGTAGGAAAAAGTCCCACAAAATCTTTTCGGGAAAGTTTGGGGAAATTCGGGCAAAAATCTTTCGCACCCCCAAAAATTTGCCTACTCCCACACCCATGTCTTCCATGTACATGTAACTGTACAAGCTTCGTCCGGAAACATGATTGTCATTTAGCTATTTATTAGACTCCTATCGTGGGGCTTGAGTTGTCACTTCCAAGTGTATGACGAATCATTCTACTTCTAACTAGGTCGAGAATACGTTTCAGACATTGCTTTTCGTGATCTACAGAGGGCAGCATGCTTTAGGGTATATCTTTTAAATACTTTTTGTAGATATGAGAGGTTGTTTGGGACACCAACAGTGTTCTCAGTTATGCGTATCGTGTGAAAAACAAGCTCCACCTTTCGAGACCCGCTTCAAACGTTTTATGAATCAATGATATAAAACGCTTTCAAACTGTGGCTCTTCTCTGAATGATCACATAATGCGACCAACAAACATAGCCACTTTTTGGCCTACAAAAGGTAACCACTTTGTGTTGTACCCAATGACTGCCGCAGACCACCTTGGGTATTTAAACAAGTGAAGACCTTTCGGGACACCCGTGTTTGAATTCTCTGCCCAATCGCCTGGTCTGGATCTTCCACTGTCTCCAAAACAACTTGTTTTGGTTCATATACTCCAAGGTCCTCGTCTGTTGTTTTATGAAGTTCATTGGTTGTTGCAGAATCATGCAAAACTACTTTTTGAATTGAATTACTCACTCTAATTCGTTTTTCCTATTGAAGTATTCTGGCTACCTCATCAGTTTCAATGCATTCACCATGCCAATCCCTCACTGATGTTGTCGAGTGTCAACGATGAATTGCTTTATCTTTGAAGGCGACTATTTAGAGGTGTCGTGATGAAATGCAAACGCTACTAAAAATGTGGAAGAAACCAGAATCAAACCTATCATGCAGTTGCAAAAACTTACCGAAAGAACAAATGTAAGGCCGGTCAAAGCAGTGCACCGCGATGAACGTGTTCTCTCACTGCGCAATTTGATGAATTTTACCATCAGCTTACGTGAATTTTGCAAGCAGGGCACGGATCTTTTCACTGGTAGAAATACGCATACACAAACCTTTCTGATGTTAACTAGTTGGAAGTTTAATATTCAGGTGCATGGCACGTGTTTGGATTAATACCATTTCTTATCTCAAATAGACTATAAATGAACAAGTCTAGAGTAAGGCCTGCGTGGACGCAACATTGTCAACATGCTTAATCCACTAACTACACTGCTCTTTCGGGGCAAGCTTAAACCCCATCTTGCTGTGTGAACAGTAGGCTGCGCAAATTTGTAACTTTGATCGTAAGCACTAAAGACGTCTTGCTTCTATGCAGTGCAAAACACGAGAAGAATATTTGGGCTAGCCATAATACATCATTTCACAACAATCACTACACTAAGTGGAAGCCTAGCTTCTGGATCTATACAAGTGGCGTACAGCCTAACTTCACGTTCAAAACACCAAGCAAGGGGTCTCAAACTCAAATTGCTCCGAGGACCAATTGAGGACTTATAAAGTAACCCCAGGGCCGCATTATGACGCTGACGCAATAATGGTGGTATGTGAACATAACCAGAAACAGCTTTTACATCTATTTCCTGCGAAAAGTTATCATGAGTTATAGGCAAATCATTTCTTGCCGTCTCTACGTTCGTTTAACAATAACTTGTTCGCTCGATAAGCGAGCACTTTTAAACACCGGTAAATACACGAAATAACGTAAATGTTAATTAATTTAAAACACCCAAAAAGCGTAGCGGGCTGCAAAAAACGTCCTCGCGGGCCGCGTGTTTGAGAACCTACTCCAAGCAATGAATGCCGACGCTTTGCGCTCAAGCCTCAAACACGTTCATTACATCACAAACATATCAAAATTATCAGGCGACGTTCATCTAGGTAACAGCGGCAAGTACTGCTCTGTTCCTAAATTACAGGACATAACAGAATACGGATTGATATAAATCCACTGATTTCTAGCGTTTCATTTTTTATTTTGGTAGGGCTTGAAATTTGGTTTGGGGAGAACTAAGCCCACATCCATGACGACGGGGCTCCTTTGAAAACGGTTTTAACAGTTGAAACTGCAAAAATGCGGACTTTCGATTAATTGATTCATTTTATTCGTCTTCATCCTTGCTTTCTCCTCTTTAGATTCAGGATCAAGTGTTCGGGAGCGGCAGTCCTATGAGATATGGCTGTCAATTTGAGGGGTTCTGCCTTTAGACAGCATTATTTTTGTGAAGAAAACTGATAGATGATGTTGCCATTGGCACAATCCTTGACTAGCCCATTACCGAAGGGTCGATTTAAATCTCTCTCGTAAAGCCCGTGTTATAATACCTGGTGTATGCTCAGCTAAAGACATGAATGCTATAGATATTTTTCGCTTTGTCAGGAATATACTAATAATACTTTGGAGCTGATAACTAACGCGTGGTATAATATTAAGCAACTGTGTTTTGGGAGTGAACTAAGTGAATGGCCGTCTAAGTAGGCTGCTGCTTAACAGAGTCACGGGCAGCATTTCGGTATGACATTTCAAGTGAAAGTGCAATTTGACAACATAACGCTGTTTACTTGCAAGGAAGGGCAGGAGCATTTCTGTAGGTTCCAGGGAAAACCAACTATCAGAGAGTATAAGTTTGAGAGTCAGGGGACTCTGAAGAAAATAACTAATTCACCCAGATTATTCACTTTATATGGATCTTTTTGCGTTTTTTCATGAGTCGAATCAAGCGTCAGTTACCAAAGTAGTCACGGTATTAGCCATGAGATCAGTCACAAGCCATGCCACGAGACAGATACGCGGAAACGACAATTAGATATTCTTGGGTGATGTTTGTTCACTCTCGGTTACTAGACATCATATTAAGGTTAATCGATCGCTACATCATGGCGCAGCCGCTTCAGCACTTTACTGCTGTTGCAGCACCAGAACGAAAACATCGCATCATCGTTTTAATTACAGGACAAATACTGTACTTAGTAGATGCACTTCCAAATGTAAAAACACATGAAAGCACATACCAATTCAGTAAAACAATATACGATAAACATGTGTAAAACAAATCACTTTGTGTAATGTTTTATTTTTTTCTCATTCGTAGTAGTGTCACGTTTGCGTCATTTCCAGGGCCAATCTGGTTAAATCAACTGTTCCATAAATGTAAAGTCTTCTCTTTCCAATCTCAACCTAGATCATTCAAATCTATCAGTTCTTTCTGTTTAAAATCATTTCTGAAATGCTCCTAATGCGTTTTCGTGTTGTACCTTTTTCACGTGTGTTGTAGTGCATGTTGATGTCTGAATCTAAGGATGAAGGAGGTTGGGGTAAAATCTGAATAGAGGTCTCGAAACACCTTACGGTTTTCAGTAACCTCTGATAGAATTCTTTTAGCTCTACTCCAAAGCAGTGATAGCGCTACTCGAATCAATGACTCGATACGAGTCACGATTTTTGGTGACTCGACTCGAGCCACTTCGAGAAACGATGTTGTGAAGACTCGGGACTAGAGCCAGAGTCATTTTTACAAAATCTCCAAACATCTGATTGACAAACCCAGTTAGTTTGCACATAAAGAATGGAGCTTTTTTTGCTTCAGTGATGCATGATTAATATTGGCGCAAATGCTCTGTTGTGACTGTATCTCCTAGTAGTGTTGTGCTAGATATTCAGGATCAGGTGTTCCACCTAATACTGAGACAGAGCTGAGTCTTTGTTTTTCACTTTAAGTAATCAAATTTTACCTTAGACTACAGCGGGAAGACTGCCTATCAAATGTATCAGTTACAGGTTGATGATGAACTGCAAAACGTTCAATACTTTAAACCTGCAAATGAACTTGGCTTTGACTTCATTAATTTTTCAGCTTAATGTATTCAGTTCTGGTTTACATCAACACAATCTACCTGACGTATGCCGCAACTGTATTTTATACAGTACTGCCATCTTTTTCAATTTCATTCTGTAATCGCCTTGTGGAGAGTTTGTCTATCGCATACAATTTCTTCCGTAGCACTTGTACAAGAGAGGCCTCCTTAAATATGTATATACATTTGCGTGAGCCGAACTGGTAATAACATGTGGTTCTCACAAAACTAGTAATACAAAGAGCATTATATCATGTGCATCTCTGACGTCTAGCCTCTACAGTACTGTGGCTAAATCTCCTCAAACACCCAATTAGGACGGTCACGGCTGCGAGTGGAGCCAATAAAAATTTGGTGATCAAAAACGTTAATTTTGGAGCCCTCATGTCACTACACCATGGTGCTGAACCTCTACAGTGCGTGTAATATTTTCTGCGCCGTGAACATATTAAATTGGCATTCAACTTCATACTATTCCTGCTATACGACGTAAGAATCACTTATGATGGGACAGTTTTCAAGTCCAATTTCCCAGCCCATGAGACTCCCATTCCCAAGGACAAGTCTGCCATTTTGTAAGGGGTAGGGCACGGCCACTCTGACCTTTCTTAGGTGTGCAGAGGGAAGGCGTTTTCAAAGAACAAGTTCTAAGCAATTTTTCTGAAAGTTCACTCCACGGTTGACTGAGTATCATGATGCAATAGGAGGGCCTCATATATTAACTAGGTATCAATAAATCTCGCAGCGCTTATCTTTTTGCATGATTTATTGTATGTTTTAGATGTTGAATTAGAGCGGAACGGAGACGCCCAATTCCAGGAAGATGGGCTTAATCCTAAATTTTCAAGTACTCGTTCAAAAAAATCTGTATCCAGAAGCCACGTGAAGAAAGTCAGAAGCTCCAGCACTGCTGAAAAAGAAGAAGAAAAAGAAGAGGAATTGCCGGAAATTCCATTCTCGCGCATTCTCGCTTTGAACAAACCGGAGTGGTGTTACATGGCAGGTGGGAAGCGAGTTCTGGGCACTTGTCAAATTTATTTCACGTTTTCAATGGCAATCACTTCTTTCATGTGTATCGCAAAAACTTCGTTCATGTTTACCATGACGTAAGGTTAGTTACCCTGTCAAAATACATCTTGAATGTGCATACGGTAATTCCTTTTTTCCATTTTTAAAAGTACTTTGCATGAAAAATTACAAAATGTTTATTTAGTTTGAAGTTCATCAAAAGTAACTTAAAAAACTATTCATGTTTATTTCAGGACATTTCGGATTGTTCTTAATCCATTTTAATTCAAATGAAGCAACAATAGGCAAGGCATGTTACGCAAATATTTATTATTACCAAACACAGGCCGTTGTTGGGTAATAGTAATTATTTGCGTATATTTACCCGTTTTCACTTCAATTTACTGAAACTGAAGACGCTTTGATAACAGTGAAATCAATTTTCTAGTTTCATATTTGTCACTATCCAGCAAATTTTCGAGAAATCTTGGGAATATGCAAAAGACGTCTACACATATTTTGTTCACCTCGAGAAAGCATACCACCGGGTTCCTCGTGAAAAGCTTTGGGAGGTGTTGCGGGAGTACGGTGTTGGCCGTCAAGTCATTGTATTCCTGATCAGAAGTTTGTGTTCGTCTCATAGGCGCAGCCAAGGGGAGGCCAAAGTGCTCATGGCCCCCCAAATTTTTAGAAAATATAGTCATTTTGTGCTTTGAGAGGCGTTTTTCCAAAGAAAATAGTGTTATTCGCCTAAGATCAAACATTTTGCTCCCCCCCAATTTTTGGGCTAGCTACGCCACTGGTTCGTGTTGGCAGAGTTAAATCATAAACATTCGCTGTGGGTGTTTGACTTCAACAAGGGTGTGTTCTGTCACCATTCCTCTACATAGTCTACTCTGTGTGAATTGGATAGACAACACCAGCCGCGTCAACGAAGCTGTCACTGTTGGAGGCTGCAGGAGCAACCGTTTGCTTTTTGCGAATGGTTTGGTACTGCTTGCATCTTCCGAACAGGGTCTTCAACATGCACTTGATCGGTTTTCTGTTGCGTGCGACCAAACTGGAATGAAAACGAGTACTAAAAAGACCGAGGTATATCGGATAGGCTGAAAACAGCCGTAAAACTGCTAGTCTTTTTTCGTTTGCGCAAGGACACTTTATTTCCGATTGAAATTAATTGAGAACAATCCGAAACGACTCGAAATTAATGTGAATAATTTTTGGATGGTTTTTATTTTTGAGTTAAGGACAGGGTCCTCTCTGTTGGGGAAATTGTCCCTAGGTTGGAATTTCAGCAACCTTTGGTGAAAAATCTGGGGATTTGATGTATCTAGGGGCTTTTTAGGTAAATTGCATCTTATTGGTTTAAACTAGGAAACGTTGTGGTAAACTAGGAAACAATTCCATTGATATGAAAATCAAATTGTGATTTAAGTGTCAGTTCCAGGATCCTGTACACCTACTGTAAACGAGTCTAATCTCTACTGTCAAATACAAGCAAGTCTTACTCTTGAGTCTAGTGTTGCTGAAATTGGAAAAACTCAGTTGGCGATGGTTCTTAAGTGAGGTTTGTTTGTGGTCGTGACGCGACAGTCTATCGAACGACAGTTCATCGAACGACAATTAATCGAACGACAATTCATCGAACGACAATTTATCGAACGACAGTTCATCGAAACGACAGTTTATCGAAACGATAGTTCATCGAACCGACAGTTTATCGAACGACAATTCATCGAACCGACAGTTTATCGAACGACAGTTTATCGAACGACAGCTTATCGAACGACAGTTTATCGAACTGACAGTTTATCGAAACGACAGTTTATTGAATTTTTTAAAACTAACTACCAGCATTTTAAATGGGCACATGCAATGCGTTCATCGAATTTTATTATACCCATCAAAAGAGATTCAAATGCACCTATGCAAAGAGTTTATCGAATTTTATTAAATGCAAAAACAGCGTGTTAAATGCACACACACAATTATTTTATCGATATTTATTAGACCCAATATCATTAGCCTTTTAAATCACCTATACAATGAGTTCAACAAATTTTATTGAAAAAATTCAACAAATTTTATACCCAATACAAACGTTTTAAAATGCACACATACATTAAGTTTATTGAATTTTGTTGAACTCAACACAAGCGTTTTAAATACACACATACAACGAGTTTACTTAAATTTATTAAACCAGGCGTGTAGCCAGGGGGGGCAATGGGGGCAATTGCCTCCCAATTGAAAAAGATGCGCCAAATTTTTCTTGTTACCGAAGCTTTTGATATATATACCAAAGAAATACTTCAGTGCAAATCAACGTAACTGTTAAGAAACCTATCCTACTCCAGTTTCTAGTCGAGCCTGATCAAAACAGTATGGTTTACTAATTGGTCAAACGTTGTGTACAGTGTAAATGCTGGAGTACTCATATCATGGCTGAAGATTACCTAAGGTTTTCCCCCTGTGGAAGTCGATGATATTGAAATACAAACATGTCTCTAAGCGCTTGTAATCACTAGCCGAAACCAAAACGAGGTGTAACGTTTTCGCAGCTTTTTCTGAGGCACCACCTGGAAAGAACCAGCTTTCTACGTGAACGTTAACTAATTTTTAATTTAAGTAGAAGAACCGCTTGTCCAAATTGGGCAGAGGTTACCTGAGCAGGGTCAATACGTGGAACCGGCAACTACAGAAGAGCAGACTACCACTGTTACGTAGGGCAACTGTCACATCACAGAGCCAGTTCGTGGGTCACATTGCCTTAAAGAGCAAATTCGTGCATTATTGTTCTAAAAAATATCCAGAAAAACGCCAGAAAAAACAGATTCGTCTGTTTTTTTTATATTTGCAATAAAGCCGAACAACTCAAAAAAACTCAGCAAAAGCCAGATTTCGTCCGGCATTTTTTGGTCTTTGAAAAAAATCCAAACACGTTAAAAAAGCCAGATTTTCAATATCTGGCTTCAGAAAAACCAAATTGGCAACCCTGGCTTAGAGTGTCCTGACTCCTATCAGTTCCCAGTAGATACTAAAAAGAAAAAACGGACTTAGCGCTTGGAACAAATTGAATTAAAGCGTGGCGATTGCAGCTGGAGACTCCCCGCCGTAATACTTTCAGTACACATGCAGCCCAAACTTAAGAAGGTACATACGCTTCGGGAAATTAAGGTCTCGAGCAGGACGAACCTGGGTACATGTCCCCCTAGATGCACATTTGCGTGCCATTTGCTTAAAAGTTCTATTACAAAATCGGTGGATTTATGTCATTTTATTCGGGTGTTTTTGACATAAGAAATTTAGTGGAACATACTAAATCCTTAAATTGCATATCACGCAAAAAGATACGTGGAATAAAATCACACATCACGCAAGAGAACTGTTTCCAAAACATTTGCTTGATGAAAATACACTCCCTACAAGTCTGCCAAACCAGCGATCATATTTCTATCCCCTCAACAGCCTATACACACACGTACTTCGTTACATACTCGTGAACCACAAATACATCACAAATACACAATACTCAATACTATACACATGTCTCTAGTTCCTTGCTACCTAAACGTGTACAGTACACATGTAATACGCACTTCATCACCTCATACTACAGTAAAAGCATATTCTAGAACAAGTATGTCGACAGCGTGTTTATTTTACCCCGAAATCTTTATTCGGGTTCATCAGATATACAGTGGCGTAGCTACAGTGTGGGCTGCCTGGGGCGGCCCTTGAGTTTGGCGCTCCCGAAGCCCAGAAAAATACATATTGCACAGTGACTGGCTCTTAAAGCTTTGTACATGTATTAACTAGTTTGCGCACCATTATAATATTACAGTACTCTCACATGCTCAAATATGGTATGCTTTAAATACACACCGTAAAGCTCAAACATTGTAACAGTTAAACAAAAAGTAAAAATAACATATACACAGTGGTGGGTTCAAGGTTGGGGGGGCCCGAGGCAAGACTAAAAAGGGGCCCCTCTGATGACGTCATCATACTCAGCCAACCGTGATAAGCACTTTGATCAAGCCTAAGATACGACCACCGAAGGATACGCTCCTGTGACAATGGCGTGACTGACACAGCAGGAGGAAATGCAAAAGGGTGTTCATGATACACAACTTTGAAATCACTGAAAGTTGGGAAGACAAGGCTGGCAACACATAAAAGTTAAGCAATAGTATATTGGCATCGCCTCCACTTTATTTTCACGCACCATTTCCCTGCATTCGCCATCAATACACTACAACGTTTACCCCTTTAAAATTTCACACTTTCCCCCTTTGATAAAATGCTTGGTATTTGGTATGTTGAATTTGTTCACGTTTTTGGGAATAAATGAAACCATAAACAACAACCAAGAAGATTCAAAACAAAGAATTTGTTTTAAATATTATCCTTTTAACTACAAGAACATAGCATACAAAAAGAGCCAACCTGAGGCTTGTTTTGGAAAAGCTTTGAGGCTGGATGAGTCAAGGTTGCCCTCATCTTGTATTGACACTAGTTGTTTGAAAAATGTGCAGAAGTAGGAAATAATTCATCATATACCTTATCGCAAATACTTCTAGCAAGTAGCCTACACAATTGATTAAATCTGTACTAAGAAAAAACGGTTGAACTTATACTGGCTTACAACTGGCCAAAAAAATTTGACATCACCTAGCAAGTCTAACTCAAATCACGCACTTACTAGTCAAGCTTCAAATAACGTATGACTTCAAGCATGAGCTAATTCAAACCACCTAAAATATCTGAAATATCTGTAGAAAAAATGATTACTCATAATACTCAAAAAATGCCATTTCTGCTGCTTGACAAGAAGCATGAATGCAGCCTTGCTTATTAGCAGTCTTTGCTGCACAACAGCAAT
>Ga0210059_1013095_pt1 | contig 12449 bp, 5 predicted proteins | sample Ectturendosymbi2_FD_188042 | JGI IMG/M metagenome (GOLD analysis project Ga0210059, IMG submission 188042) | Ecteinascidia turbinata endosymbiont from Florida, USA - Sample 2 (SPAdes) (version 2) | ecosystem: Host-associated > Tunicates > Ascidians > Unclassified | place: Key West, Florida...
TTTTTTGACTGAAGATGGATTAAGATTAATCCGAAACGTCTCAGAATAAAAATGTATAGTTTTTTGAAGGCTTTTTTAGTGTTAATGAAACTGTTAAGTCTATCCCAATTTTATGCTCCAAAGTTTTGCGAGAGTTTCTAACTTTCTTGTTTTTTCCGCTCACGTTGTTCTGGCCGTTGATTATTCTTAAATTATGGCTTATTTGTAGAAATTGCTCGAAAATATGGATATAGGCAGTTTATGAAAACAAAAGCATTCTGATAGCGAAGTGTAGAAAACATTTCAAACAAAAGATTGAAAATTGAGGTTCAACCAGCACAGACTAATGCGGTAGAAAGGGTAAAGCGTTTTGTGAACATACATCCATTTGCATTAGATAAACAAATTTCGACGTTGCCCCCCTCTGGAAAAATTTCTGCGTACGTCCATGAACGCAGCGATTTCGATCTAATTCTTGGGCCATAAAGGGTGGTGTTGTTTGGTCCAATTCTTTTAAGTCACTCAAAACGGAATAATTGCCGAAGTTGTCAGTTCCCTTAACCTGTATACTAGACACAGTAATAAAAAAGCTCTACAATTTTGACGCGTAGTGAAAAGCCTATCAACGAAAACCAGTAACGAAGTGTTTTTATATTCATGCACGAGGCCCCCCAAAGCGCGAGGCCCCGGGCATTTGCCCGGTTTGCCCAATGGTTAATCCGGCCCTGGTTATACCTTGACTGCCAAGCCCAGGCGGGCTGAGTCCAGTTTGATCGATGTTTCCGAATGGTGAACGGCCGCCGCTATAAGGAAAGTTTCCATTTGGAAATGTGTTTTGCCCCGGATTCAACATACCTTCAGGATAAAAATTGGTAGTGAAATACAAAAAAATTGGTAAGACTAACAAATCGTGCTTGCACTGTCCAGATTGACCTGAAATTGTTTCAATTTTATTTACTGCAGGGAACGGGCACATTAGTGAAAACAAACCATTTCTCATAATGCTGGGTGATAATGCTTTTCACATGCAGGTAGTCTTGTGCTCTGATTAGGCGTTTGCTATCTTTTCATTCTAGAGCTTCCGTACGAAAACCATGCTATCATAAAATTTTAGACGTCAGATGCCACAAGGCAATTTCAAAATGAAATTCAGTTCTTTCTTTGCACTTTGAAGACTTGAAATCCCGTAAATCCTTCCATGTGTTCATGCCAGACATGGGGTAATCGTAATCTTCAATCGTAATCGATTACAATCGATTACAGTTTTTTGAGTAATCGTAATCGTAATCGGTTTAATTGACCAAAAATGAAATGTAATCGTAATCGCTTATATTGCCAATTTAATCGTAATCGACTATTACTTTCGCGATTAGACTTGGAAATCTTCACCCTACATCATTGTGCAATAAACCTCGATTGTGGTGGCTGGGTTTTCTCCTTTATCATCGTTTGTTGTGGTTATGTTTCAGGGGAGCAAGCAGAGCGTTTCAGGGGCAAGCAGAGCGTTTCTAGCTAATTCTCGCCTTGTTCCGGTTAGCCTTCCTGTCGGCCGCCAGATGATACGCAGTGACTTTAGTCTAGTGCAGGGGTGGGCAAATAGCAGCCTGCGGGCCAAATGTGGCCCGCCAAAGCGTTTTAAGTGGCCCGCGAAAGCATTCAGGAAAAACCTTCAAAACTGAAGTTTCCTCCAATTTATCACAGTACATATTAGTGCTGATGTCAGTTTAACCGAGACTTGCATCTACTGTACTTCCATAAAAAAGAACGCGCCCCTGCTAAATGCGAACTTCTGAAAGTGGCTCCCTAGCCAAATTAATTGCCCAACCCTGTATTAGATGATACGACCCTCCACTGAAAACGGCCTTCTCAAAGTGGCCCTCGAGGCAAATTAATTGCCCACCCCTGGTCTAGTGAGATGTAGCATCAAAAATAATAACTTTTCTTAAAAATGGGTTGACATTTCGGCAACAGAATAGTGGGACATTACGAGGAGAGGTGTTCGTTTCATTTATTATTGGTACATTAATTTGCATACACTAAATTAACTTTCTTTCAGAGGAATAAGGTACTTTAATCCAAGCCGAAAGTACCTTTCCACAACACTGATGTCAACCGTGCATGTCAACCGTGATCCAGTGGTAAAAACAAACTCAACGAAACCTATGAGGTTTTGTTAACCATTGCCTTTCGGTCCATTTGACAGATGTCCGGCTATATTGGCATTACTGTTCATTCCATTTCAGATTAAAATCTGCACAATGCTATGTTGGCTTGCAAACGATCATAACCCACAGTTAGAAGAAATAGTCAGCAATTTTGAAATTATTAACAAACGCATTTTCAGCGTTGCTGGACGAATGTTCAAGCCTGATAGACCTCGTTTGCCTGATAAAAGATTTGAAGCGTTGATGTTTATCAACTGTAACAAAGATTTTAAACATAGATTGTTTTTGTTTAATCAATATTTTTAAGAGTTTGTTGCAATGGAGTAATTGACGGGATTGAAGAGGGGCGATTTGACTTCCCTGGCCAGCTAAATGTAAAAATCGCACCCTCCACTTAGCTTATATTTCGGTTTTAGTATCCTTTCAATAGGTTTGTAGTATGGTGTCGTCTTTTAGCGTCTTTCAGAGTATTTTCCGTTGATTTAGGGCTTTAGTACTGTATAGCCATCCACACCCGGATTCACTATAATTTCTCGTTTTTTCTGAGTGTTGACTAGAAGGAAATCTTTACCCTGGCCGCTTACAGAGACCAGTGGGACCCTTTCAGCTAAATTTATCCTCTAGCTCAAACCTCTAGTTACGCCACTGTTTTGTTGATTGCACGAACCTCTCAGTAAACAATCAGTGTTTTCTTTTCTTTTTTCCGGTGCTTGTTCCTTGCAGATCAGTAATTTCGTTTATTGCATTGATTCATATCGCATGTTGTTTGAAAATATACTTACATAAAACTATGCAAATGGGTTTCGTTTTCTTTCTGAGGATGTTTCAAGACAAATGTAATCGCGATTGTAATCGTGATTACTTTCAATGTAATCGTAATCGTAATCGATTACATTGTGATTTTGTTTATTCGTAATCGTAATCCAGCAGGTGGCAAGTAATCGTAATCGTAATCGTAATCGATTACATTTGTGCTGTAATCGCCCCATGTCTGGTTCATGCACAGTATTTAGACAGCGTAACGAACAGAACACTAACAAACAATCAAGTCTCTGAAAATCCAATTTCGATGCTCACATCAGTCACGAAAATCAGTACTGCAAAATTCACAGAAATTCATCCTTCTTTTGTCGCACGTAATCTCATGTGTAGTATCGAAGGGATTAATGTTTCTTTATCAGAATGAGTTTTTTGTTTATTTATCAAAAAAAAAAAAAAAAAAATTATCAGAATGAGCTCGTTTAGTCCGAGCTTTGAAGCCCATTTTGAGGAAAAACAGTGGTCTCAGTCCAATAAAGAAAAATTACAATTACACCAAACTGTTTAAAAAGATTTGACTAAACACTTACTACAATACAGAAAAGTGAGAAAAATGTTTTATCTTTACCTCCATTTTGTCCGAAACCAGGGATTCTTCGTTTGCGTCCTCGGAGTGAACAACTTCGAGCTAAAAAAGCAAGGAGCAAGTGGATTACATATCGATTTACTTTTAAGACATTTTCTTTCTGCAGTAACAAATTTGCACTTGCAGAATATTTTAAAGAGTACTTTCAAAAGAGAAATGTGATTTTCACAACTTTTCTTTAAGAAAAAGCAACATTGGGTGTGGTTCTTTCATTGGCTTCATCTTACGATCACGAATGCATCTTCTTAGGCACTCTCTGCAAGTAGTGCTTCTTTGTCCTGAGCCAGGAGTTGCTTCTTGCTGATTTTGGCACAGACTTGCAGAAACGCAGATCGCCGTACAATTTGCAATTATTGGTTGCATTAAACTTTGCCGTCCTGGAAATCCATTTCCAGGTTGTCCAAATTGAAGGCTTGCAGAAGGTCGGTTTCCGTATGGCATTCCTGTTGGATAGTTAGCAAAGTGTCATATGACAAACTGATTTGCCATATTTTTAAAAAATGAATATGTAGCACAGTTTTCGTTAAGCATAAGGTTAGTATGATTGAGTAATGCTGTTGTAAGGATTACTATAGGCAAAACTGGTTTCAAAGCCAGTCATATAAAAATCCCATTTCTTACCCGAAGACGCAAATTTTAATCCCACTGAAAAAGACTCACCGTACGCTACCGCGCTGAGCAGAACTATGACCAGTGCTGTTTTCATTTCCATCATGCGTCTGTCAATACAAAGAAGGAAAAAATTGAAATTCACGAAATCAAAAGGATTTTTGGGGATAGATTTACTTGGAAATAAAATCAACGCAGTTCGTGAAAAAAAAATTTTTGTAGAAAAACGCATATTGCAAGATATCAGACGTGAAAACTGAAGAACACAAAATCGAGAACGATTTATTTCTTGTATTCACGTGTTCACAGATATCGAGAATACTTTGAAGAGAAAGTGCTTTGACTGAAATGTATGTTAGGAACACATATGATGTCCATGTTCAGTTACAGTTTATTCAGCATTCATCGCTATGCTTCGCAGAAAACATCATTATATATTTCTTCATCGGTATTTTATTTGCTCTAATGTCCTAATATAAATGAACCGTTCATCATCCAGGCTTGAAAATACGTTTGCGTTGCAATGTTTAAAACCTGTCGAAAGCATGATTTTATTAGCTCACTTACCTGCAGTTGTTGAGATGAATTTTTCTACGAACAACCTTCTGAAAAATTTTTGGAAAGACGTACCAGTTGCTCTGTTTATATACGTTGGATCCGACCAATTACCTCCAAGCAAAAGGGCTATCCTCTACTTCACATTCGAATTACCGGAATTGGTGCTGACGCAGTCCGAGATTAATATTTCGGTATCAAGCTGTACTTGGCGCCAACACCCGCAGATTTAGGGTTAGGCGCTGTTTAACATGAAACAACAACACTGAGATCACTTCCTGAAGTCGATTGTTATCACCACCGGTTTTGGTTGCTGTGTAGAAACACTTTGTTGGTGTCTAATTAGGCCGGCCTTATACAGTGCTCAAGACATGCACTATTGACAATAGGTACTGTTTGGCAATGTTTCCTTAATGTTTCTCTACACTACTTCTCAGTTCGATTTGAATAAGCTTTGCGATTTCTCCATGTTTTAAGTTTTGCGCAATCTTTATAAGAGTGAATTAAATGCCCTACCTAAATTTACAATATAACCAAACCCAATTTTGCTGTCAAAGCATAGTTACATGTTCACCAAAAAAGTTCAGAAACTTATAATAATAATAACGACACGATTTTGGTTTATTCAGACGTAATCTTCTACCACACTCTTACATAAATTAAGCACTATGATTAAGGGAAGGTGGGGCACAGTACGACTAGGGGCACAGCCGTCTTTTTTGATTTGTTCAAAAAGTTGAAAATGTTGAACTTTAAAGTTTCTATGGTGATTTAGTCTCATACCAACCGTAGAACTAAAGTGAATTTTTGCTTGATAGGCAGCTGTTGTTACGAGTTACAGAGCAAGTTGTGTTTTTCCTAACCAAAAATAATTTATAAAATCGCATTTAGATTTGGGTTATTCCCACGTTAATCAACATCTTCTGTTCTGAGTTTTTGTGACGTTATGGTCAGTGCAGTGCAACATTATTTGATAATGCCAGATTTTTAATTCTTATTAAGTTGAGTTGGTGCTTCTTCATTGTATTTTTTTAGATGTGCATGGGGCACATCTGACAAAAATAGGGGCACACTCAACACATTGCCACTAGGTCAGTGTAAACAAGGTAAAGCTTGAGGGGTTATATTGGAATACAATACAGAATAATTCTCATCGATGAGCATTTTTAGGCTTATTATGTGCTTAGAGGCACATTATATTTTTATGGTAAAGCATGAATTTCAGTATACTGCATTGGTTTCATTGAATGTTTGGTAATCATACAAATTTGTTTTGCCATGCAGTGATAGTGGGTATAATTAGAATGTGAAAAAAGTGGAAAGGCAGTCAGCAAGTGCCTATTTTACATGGGATATCGCGTGAACATTATGCAATGCATGCAACCCAACTTTTTATTGACCGGTCAAGTGTACCCCATGCTTATGTCGAATGTGCCCCGGGCATGGGGCACATTCGACAGAAAAAGTACCCTTATTAAACTGATTGTAAAATATTTTCTGAAGGGCGTTGTTTTCATATTTTGGCATGATATTGTATATATAGAGTTGCTTTATTGTGTGACAAATTTTGAGCTTGTTCAACTTGAAATAAAGTAGCAGTGGTTGAAAATGCAAAAAAGTGTCTACTGTAACCCACCTTCCCCTACATTTTTTTCTTCCAAAGATCTTTAAGGTGGAATTGCTTCATAATACAAGTTCGTTTTATCATGAGAAGCACAAAGAATAAGCAATTGATGATATTAGTTTAGTTCAGTGTTTCCCAACCTTTTGAAGACATGGACTGCTTTCGGACCAATATAAATCTTCGCGGACTCAAGATAGACTAAAACTACGAGAATAATACAAACACTAGATTTAGGAAATTTGGCTTATCGGTCACATTCACTATTTTCAATGAACATCGTGTCACTAAGTTTGTTTCAAAAGTTTGTCGAAATAAGGGCCTGCGGTCGTCAACCCACACCTGATGTCGTCTGCTGGTTGAATTTGGTTTCGGTGCTTGGTTTTAAAAAAGGTTATAGTGTTGACAAACCAGCTTCACAAACGTATGTAGTTGGAAAAAGCAAAAGAGCTTCTGTTGCTTGGTAACACAGATCAGAGATATTTGCTTCCACTGAATAGAACTTGCACCCAAAATTCAGTCAGAGGCTCCACAGCTGTCGACTTTGTGGCTCATTCAACTCTTCAGCAATGCAATCCACTTCGCAATGAACTTGTAGCACTGGTACCTCAAAAGGACTTCGCACCCAGTTAAATGTTTTGATGTAATTGTGAGAAGGGATACATCTATCCAACTCGCAGAGATGTAGTAAGGCGCTCCAGCAAAAATTGACGAATATTGCACAAATCAATTTCTAACTTTTCTGCAAATGCGTCTAATGCCAGAAAAGTAGCTACTTCTTCACTTTCAGTTCAATGGATCACAACTGTATTTTGCCTTTAACCCCCTGATTACCGGGATTTGTCCAAGGTGGGCAAGTCATAACTCTGCAGTAGATTGAGCTGGAGAGCTGTTCAAGCCCTCCAAAGATGCGGGAAGTCTTGCACTTACGATTAAAAAAAATTGGGACGTTTTCGATTTGAGCTTTTTTGTGGGTGACTTTTAAACCAGTTCAGTCGCCACGGTGGGCATTGGTGAGCTCAGCCCTTCCAAATTTAAATAGGAAACACTATAAATCAGTAAATATTTTATCAAATTTTCAGAATGTCAAGCCCCCTTGTGCAAATTTAAACCCCTATTCAAGACTTTCTGGCGACTGTTCTGGTTTTTAAACTTCACATCTTTTCACGCGACACTTTAGTTGCATTCGAACCTTACCAGTCTGAAAAAGTAAGAAACACGCGAATCGTGAACCTAACAATTGCAACTATTTGGGTGCATTTTACGTGATGTGTTTTGCTCGTGTGTGTGAGATTTTTACAGCCGTGGTAAGTGAGTTGCAACGTGGTCCTCACGTTGTGCTTTAAAGTCTTTATGCCGCTACACATACTATATAGGTGCAGTGTGCTTTTTTTTTTTTTAACACAGATAAGAAGAAACAGATGTGATTCTTATAAAAAAACGTAGACCATGTGTTTTGTCAAATATTTCAATTATGGCGATTTCGGTTGGTTAGCCTGTGGCAGTTCATAATCCTGTTCCGGCCAGCCAAGTAGGATTTCAACAATTCCGTGAAATTTAACGCTTTTGCGTCGAAGGCAGCAGCAAACACAGTGATCGTGGGCACTCCAGTAATGATTTAGAATTTTCTACTGACTGTACTTTCAGAGTATCATTTTCGAATTTTCGCAAATTGATTAACGCTTTCCATTTTTTCCTCGCAACAATGGGAGAGGGGGCCCCACAAATGGATTAGCCTAGGGCAGGGGTGGGCAATTAGCGGTATGTGACCCGCGGGCCACAGCATTTTCAGCGGCCCGTGGAAGCATTCAGGAAATATCTTCAGATGTGATATATGTCTGAGTTTACATTTTTTACAATATTGCTTGCGCCGGATAAAGTTTATTTGCTCAAAACCAATTATATTAGAACCTTTTCTGTGTACCATTAATGGTTTCGTTTCATTTATTTTATGATCAAACTAGAAATTGTTGCCCTACGCTAGATGTGGCCTTCTCAAAGAGGCCCCCGAGCGAATTTAATTGCCCGCCCTAGCCCAGGACCTCGCATCAGTTAAATCCGGCCCTGAGCACAGGAAAAACAGAGAGACAATCAGTATTGTTAAGCCACAATAATTTTTCCGTATTATGGCTGGCTGATTTAATTTCGGTGTGCGTGTGTGACGTGACAATCGCTCCAAGGATGCGTCAACAGCAGCAAATAAACTTCGCTGAAAGATCTGTCCTGACAAGATTCACAACTAGAGTCATCATAATTTGAGAAATTCTGCGTTAGTTCTTTTTGAAGTTACGGCAGATTATTTATTTCCAAAATACCGGCTTCAGGCACTGATTTTCAAAATACCGGCCTTTTACCGGCCTCTGCTAAACTAGCAGTAAAATACCGGCCAGGCCGGTTAAGTACCAGCCATCTGGTAACCCTATGCGTAATATCAAAGACGGCTTAGATAACTCGACATTTCGAATGCATTATGACCAAACTAACGACTTTGCCACACTCTTTCGCATCAGTAGAAATAATATTTCCGCTTGTAAAACAAAAACAAACTCGTTAAAACAGACACTCTAGGCGGATCCAGGGTGGGCTAAGGGAGCTGAAGCCCCTCCTAAATTTTTCAGGTACGTTTTTTGATCGATGGTTCCCGACACAGAAACGTCCACTGGGGTGATTTTTTTGTATAGCCTTTAATAAACCATTTCCTACACAGGGGTAGAGACGAAAATATTAAATGCAAAGTTTATTTTGCTGAATTTGGGCAGTCCGAATGTGTTTATTTCACTATAATGAAACTTCTAATAAACAAGATTTATATAAAACATATGGTCCCAATGTTATATAAATACGTAAGTGTTTACATAAAGTATTTGTTACATTACATATACGTTATATCAGGGTTTTTTAAGGCGTTCTAGGGACCTGATTCAGGTCCTTAGAATTTCAAATCGGGTCCCTAGAATCAGAGAAAATTATCATTCGGTCCCTAAAATCAGAGAAAATCGGGTCGCTAGAATCAGAGAAATCGGGTCCCTACAGATCCAAACTGGGTTCCTAACATTTTCCTTAAAAAAAACCGTGGTTATGTATAACCCTGGTACATAGGTGTAGCCAGGAGGGTCAGGGGGCCAGGGACCCTCCAAATTTTTAGAATATCTAGTCATTTTGTGCTTAAGAGGCAGTATCTCAAACAATATACTGTTGCTCCCCTAAAATCAAACATTTTGTCCCACCAAAAATTTTGGGCTAGCCATGCCACTGCGCACACAAGTATTTAAACTCTTGTTTCATCAGGGTAAGGTTGGGCTTCTTGTGGACAAAAGATGGATAAGCAGCAGACTCAGAACAGTCGCTAGAAAGTTTCAGTTGGGGGCTTTGCGTTTTTCCGAGGTGACTTGACGTTCTAAAAATTGACAAAATTTCGACTGATTTATAGTGTTTCATGTTTCAAAATGTGGGGCTTGGAGCTTTGTTTTGGGGGCTAAGCCCACCAACGCCCCCTCATGGCGACAGAGCAGACTGTAGACAAAATTTGAATAAGCTGCAGATCATACTATTTTTTTCCTACAAGCTTTTATGAATGAGTTCAGCTTATGTTATTACTGCAGTAAGCGAAGGCATTAAAATTATGCTACAACGAACTTACAATGCAGTTAACTACAGGCTCAGGCTAGATTAGAGCGCTCAATGACAGCATAAATTCCAAATCTGCAAACCTAACTGTAGAACGTAGCCAACATGTTTTGTAGGCTTAAAATGAAGCGCGCTAGGTTAGCTGCAGGCTGGGTTACCATCAGACCTGTCATCAGGGATGTAGTGGGGTGGGAACGTCATTCCCACACGTTTTTGCACTAGTAACGTTACTTGAAGATTTAGATTTTCATTTCAATTTCTACGTGTAGTGTCTGGAGCAACATCAGTGAATAAATGACAAGTTATCTCGTGCATAGAACCATAGCACTAAAATGAAACAGGAAGATCCAGTGTGGAAATCCTTGTGGATGAATCAGTCTTCCTGTATGTTTGGTGTGGGAACGGCGTTCCCACCAGGCCCGTAACCAAGGGAGGCGAAGGGGGGGAAGCCTCCCCATACAAAATTTTTCGCCCTCCCCCTGGAGAAATATGTTGGACATAGTTTAAAATTATTGGGCGTAGTTTAAAGAATTTGGTCCCCTCTCAGAAAACTCTTCTCCCCCTGGTGTCCCAAGCTGGTTACGAGCCTGGTTCCCACACCTCTATTTTTAGCATTACACCACTGCCTGCCAGCAACAATTTTTGGACAAAAGTTCAGCTCAGCACGGAATAAGATGCTTTTCTAGCGACCAATATTCTGCTGTCTCTAATAATTTTTTTCAACCTACTGTACAGTATTTGTAAAATTTCGTTACCACGATATAGTCGCGTTTCGTACAAAAAATTGAATGGATGAGAATTTTGCCATTGACTTAGGCCTACTGCAAGCTTCCTTTTGCCCCCTGTGACGTGGAAAAAATATTGTCTAATCATTTTCAATGCCCTTGTGATGCAATAAACAACTTCCTGGCAAAGTGCCAGCATAATTGCTTTCGAGTTTTTTGGTATGTTTTGACTCTACGCGTACCCCAAGCGTTTTTTTGGGGGAGGGAAAGTTGTGCTTGTTTTCAAATAATATATCTTTTTTTCGACCTTGAAGTTATTTTCTATTGCCAAATGATTTCGATAATCAACAGCATTTTGTTTTAAATTGTTTGTGATTGATAGTTTACCACTGATGGGCAGGTAATTTTGTAAACAAATTTCACCATTTTGGCTAGACAATCGTGATGTGTAGGGGTGTAGCGAGGTTAGATGGCGCCTGGGACAAGAAACAAGTTTGGCGCCGCCACTCGAACCTGAGGTCTTTCGGAAGCAAATGTACTGTTTTGAAAAAGTGTTTATGACATTGTTGTGAGTTTTTTCCCCCTGCAGTGATTCGACGTCCGGGAATTGTTCCCACTTGCCCCACACGTTACGTCTCTGGTGTTATGCAATAAAAATTAGAAAATGTACCGAAAATCAACAAATTTCCATATCTGAACGTCATGGACTTTCATTCCATGAGCATCTGCAATTTTCGAACACAATACGGCATGGATTTTGCACAGACTGCTAACAAAGTTTACTGGCTGCAATTCAGGTTTCTTCGTGTAGTTTTTGTGTGACTTCTATGGCAGCCACACGCGTTTTTTTGGCGTGGACCTGTGTTTGTTTTGCAAATAATAACATTTTCCGACATTCAACAAGTTACTTTTTTAAGGTTAGATAAGTTGAGCATAATTTCTGAATTGTTTTGAAGGCCGTCATGCTCCGGAAACGTCCCAGTAAGCCTGGGTAATGGTGACATTGCAATTTAGCCAAAATGTGAATGGTTATTAACCGTGTATGAGGAGTTGGGTCTTCACTGCTATACAGTCAGTACACATCCGGACAAACTCGTCCTTGAGCCCCCCCTAAAAAATCATGGATCCGCCTATCCACTGTAGAGGAAAAGTGGTTGGAAAAACAAGCATTGTCGAGGATGCAGGAAAATCTTTATAAATGTCAACAATGGAGCATGTCACCAACGTTATGAAGAACGTCTTGAGCAACAGAAAAGTGATCCAAATGTTCAGGCTGCAGACGAAAATTTGTAAGAGCAATTACTGTATAATCATCATTTGACCTCATGAAATTACACCAATATGTCTTTTTGCAAAACAACAAAGCAATATTTGTTTTTTTTGTAAACAATGATTTTTTTTGTGTGCAATCTTGGTTTGTTAAAAATCAATGAATCGGAGCCCTGACTAAATTCTTTTAGTTGGTAGCTTTACTGTTTGTAGATTTTATTTAATTCTATTTTGTACTTCATGCACTTCGCAGACCTGATGATACCCATCCGGTAGGAAAAGTATATACTCCGCTGAGATTTTAATGTTTGATTCTTAACTGTGACGGACTAAAATGAATAATTTAGAAAAATCTAACTTTTATTATAAAATGTATTTTTCTACTTCACCACATAAAACATGATAGTAAAAGTTTTGCATTCTACGGAATTTCCGAAAACCACAGGCAAGCTTTAAATCAGGATAATGTAGGCAAGCAAATAGGCTACGCTTGC
>Ga0210059_1013096_pt1 | contig 12448 bp, 7 predicted proteins | sample Ectturendosymbi2_FD_188042 | JGI IMG/M metagenome (GOLD analysis project Ga0210059, IMG submission 188042) | Ecteinascidia turbinata endosymbiont from Florida, USA - Sample 2 (SPAdes) (version 2) | ecosystem: Host-associated > Tunicates > Ascidians > Unclassified | place: Key West, Florida...
CGAACAAGGGGAGACGTGGGTCCTTCGCTTTTTCGAAGATGGCCCGAACAAGTCACTGGCGACCTTCAAGACGGTGCCGGCGCTTTCATCTGTCGACGAAGCACCTGATTTCCCGCGTTTGCGCGCACTGGAGCGTGTTACGCGTTTTGATTGGCTGTCGGGCGATTGAGAATTGCTCGACCGTGGCGCGTCGACCAATGAGTCAGCAGTGTCACGAAGTAATGGTTCAGTGACGCCGTAGGAAATGCTTAACGGTTGACTGACTTCAGATTCTGCCCCTTCTGAGGAAGTGACGTCACGATCGGATTTGTTCCTGTCATTTCCGGCAGAAGCTTTGTTTGGATCCGGATCACCTGATCCAACACAAAAAAACTGAAGTTGGCCAATACCTCGTACACAGTTCGCACCAAAGTCGTTTTTCTTTGTCGTTTTCAATCTGGTGCAATTTCTTTTGTGAATATCAGTGAATAAACGCGTACGATAAAGAATCGCACAACGAGGGCTGAAGTTGATGTAGAAGGTTAGTTTGACAAATAAAGTAGCGACACATTCAAAGCTCGATTGCAACAACTGCAGCGTTTTATTTCCAGTATCTCAGACCAGTGTCGATTTTCGAAAACAAGTCGAAGAAATCAGACTTGTTTAGTTGCACCTTTTCGTGGGAATTCGAACGCGCAACGGAAGGAACGCCATGTCCAATAAGATTTCCCGCTCGACCAGGTTCACTCTGTTGCGATCGGAAAGCCCGAGCGGCATGTGCGCAAAGCTTCGCACTGTAGCAGCAAGCAACAATAGAGTTCACGCGCCTCAATCACTCTATTATTGCATGCTCGCGCCACATATATATATTATTGTTCTTCGCGCACATCCCGTTCGTGGTGAATCACACACTCAACGTAACGCCACCGGAGAGGCAGCAACAACTCTGTTGTCGCTTGTGCGTTGCTGCATTTTTGGAACACTTCCCGATTGAGCGCTCTAGGCATTGTGACGCGATGTCCCGCCACACTGACAATAAAAATGTGAAACTTAAACTTGACACAGCGTTCAAGCAGTTAAACTAACGAAGATCCTTTCCAATAGTTCAGTTGTCATAGATCGGTTTTGACGAAACAAACGCATTACTCATTAACATCCAAAGCGTGATCGCAATCTAACAACGGTGTTTCACAGCACCTGCTCTCTTACGCCACGGCGACGAGAATGCGCTTGGCCCCAAACTATCTTTGTCGAGAAGTTTCGGGAGTCCAGGACGCGATCTCTTGCTGAAGGATTTCTTCCATATGTCTGCTTGCGTCAGGGACTGGGGAGTCTGCGAATGTAAAACAAGTACCAGAGAGCCGAACTGGGTTAGCTAACTTTTCGCCGGAAATCAGATGGTCATTATTTGCCGAACCAGAAGCTTGCGAAATATTTAAAAGACAAATTGTTTGTTAACGTCACGCCGTCCAATCATGGCGGGTTGACGCAACAAAAGCGCAATCACACACGTAGACAATCCTTTCAATAACTTCCGCAAGAAGTACCTCAGAAGGAGCTTCGCCGCCAACTTCTGAAGGACTGGCGTTTTTCTTTTCTGAAGGGTTCAATTGTTTACCGCTTCTGAGGCTCTTCTTTCTCGATTTCTTATCGCTGGCTCCATCGAGCTGAGGAATCCCGCTTTCTGCACCGCCATCGTCGTCGTCATCAATCACCAGGCGCTCTTCTTCGCTGTCTGTTGATGGGCAAGGATCTTCGACTGAAACGAGAGTTTTTTTAAAGTCTGCTTCTTTTCTTTCTCTCTCTCGCATAAATGACATTCTAACGCACAACAGCAACATGGCCAAAGAAATAAGTCGATAAAACCACACTTGGAAAGCCAACTGAACATGAATCAAATGTCGTAAACCGTTAAAGGTGAGATCTTTAATAGTGTTTGTGTTGTTTTTGCCAAATCTGACTTTGGCAAACAATTTGAGCTTTTCGGCCAAGTTGCTTTGCAACTTTCGTTTCGTCAGAATTGTCAGTTCAAGCATCTACTGTCATTTTTAAGGCTGTGGACCTGTATTTAAAGTCCTGCTGTCGATTTTTATTGTACTTGTAAGCTCGCAGTGACACGACCAACTTGTAACACCTGCTGTAAAATTGTATTAAAATCGTTAAAATAAATCAAGTAAGACAGGTTCTTGGTTTTCACTGATGATGTGCATAGTTGTCCAGCCTAAACTTCCATGAAGGCAAGTAAAATACAGATGAAGTATTTAGTATTATCTTTTGGTGTTTAGCATTATTTTTCATTATGTAGCATTGTTTAAAGTATTTAGCATTGTGTTTTAAAGATGTAGCATTATGTTTAACTATTTAGCATTATGTTTTCGGAACAACGAACCATGTGCCAGTGCAATTAGCCCTCGCAATATAACGAACACCAAAATGTGAATTGTTGAATGGCATTTTATAGATTGCATTTCCTGCTGTGAATGAATGTCTCAAACCCAGTCATTCATTAACGGCCGAACACAGGCGGTTTAACTGAATGCATGCTTGGGTTATTTATATGAACGTGACACCTACGACTTGGAAAGTGAGCATGAACGTAGGAATCACTTCTAAGCTGAAGCCAATTGGAAGTAACCGTTGCGAAGACGAACACGTCACGTGGTAACAGAATATTTTCAAACCACAACAACGAATTCCTACAGTCATTACCAAGGCTGTCGTCATTGGAAGGAAGTGAACTTTCCTGTCGCGCTTTTGGATTTGTGGCTGCTTCCTCCTCGTCATTCAACTTAACGGTGGAGTCGCGACCTTTGACGTGAGGTTGGGGAAGAACGCGACCGCCAACCGGCGTCGCCGAAGCGCCGGCGACTTTATCTCGGTGCGCTTCGTCACTGCAGCAAACAGCAATTTGTCAGCCACGTGAACCCAGAGGTTGACCGTGCTGGTATAGTGGACACATTAGTGCTTTAATGTTTTGTGCATTCTTACTGCGTAATTCCCAGTAATGTTCCATTGGTGATTCAACGTGATGTACTTGTTTGCGAATAGTCCGACCGCCGGCATGATAGCCTGCAAACCTACATAAACCGCAGTAGGTCGCTGTTACCTGTGGCGCAATTCGAACGCCTAACGCTTTTGTTCGTCGTCATTCTAATTCCGACTCTACATCGAACCGTTACGTTACGTGTTTCTGACTTCACGCTCAAGTGTATCGGCGTTTTTTGTTGTATATCTGAATATAATCGAAAGAAGCAAACAACTCAGAGTACTACTGGAGAGTTATTAGCGAACAAAGTGGTGGCAGCCTTTTAATTTGCCTTGCTTTGGCTTGGCAACTTCAAGACGTCAGGTTGCTTAGTTGGGAGACCGACCTGTGCTCCTGCAACAACTAGGTTGACCCCTCAACTGGTAGGGACCTCTGCAATAACCTGCAACTCCAGACCCTACACTAGTAGCGTTAGGCGGGGAGGCAATTTCAGTAATATTTGGTAGCCACGTCTCATAACGGCTTCGCTGCTGTCAGAGAGATGAAGTATACTTCACAACACTGCTGTGGCAAAACAGTGGACGACAAAATGGCCATTTATATCGCGAAAAATGAGACATTTCGAACATGTCAAAAGACTTACTGTAGGTTTTGATACGGTGTTTCCCGAATAATACAAAATCACGGTAAGGTTACTTTCGTAGGTTTTAAGGGGGGGCGATCACCCCAATCGCCCCCCACCCCTAGATCCTCCACTGCGCGAAACCGAACATTTGATTGATATCTGCACGTTTGGCGTTTTCTATGAAGGTCAAATACTTTCTGCCCCTGTTTTTAACCTTTTAACGATTCACTCGTAAGTAATGCTTGCTGCTTTTCGGACTAACGATTCGTAGCGTTACGTGAAATCGATTTCCTTTCAAAATTGTGCCGATAGATCCCTTGCTTTCCTCACTCGTGGAGAAGAGTTACTTGAATGGCAAAGTGGCAAACGTTTAGCATTGCCGATGGTTTTATTCTGACGAAGTCAGTGAGTGTTGTTTTTGTGGGGAGCTCCTCACAACCAAATGCCAAGCTCCTAATGCACAGAAAAAAACGCTAAGGCACACGCTTTTTTCAATCCTATCCCTGCGCATTTCTGTGCATTGAAGTGGCAACTAACCGAAGAAAGACATATTACAGTGATCAGACTGGCACAGTCTGATCATTTCAAATACCAATAACAGATGGTCCTGTAGGGTTGGTGCACCCACGCATTAGCCCGGACGGATAAATCCGGACCGGCAGAGACAAAGCACTAAACAGTTCCAACCCGCTAGATGGCGCGCCTGTCGCTCCCGGCTGCTCTGACACGTCATCTTCTTCGTTCGCGATTTCCTTCGTAAACGAACCAGAACAGTGTTCGGTCATTCTCGAGTCTCCTCTTCCAGCTGAAAATAGATTCAAGTGCAGGAGCAACAGGGGGAGGGTCTGCGGAGCGGTAGGGGGGACAACAACCCCAAAACATCTAAGGCAGGGGCGGATCCTGCTAGTAAGGTTAGGGGAGGGGGGCGATTTCAGTGATATTTGGTAGTCAAGCCTCATTACGGGTTCACTACTGTAAGAGAGATGAAGTATACTTCACAACACTGTTGTGACAAAACAAAGGTCGACAAAATGGCTTTATATCGCGAATCATGGTGAAAAAAGTCAACTGCACAGACAAATAGCAACCTAAAACAAGTTCACGTCGATCCGTGCGCTTGCATTCTTACCTTCGGCCTGCTCAAGCGAATAGTTGTACAACGTTTCTTTGACCGCCTTCTTGAAGTAGACGTGGTTCTTTTCCCGGGCGTTCTGACTTTTGCTCGGCAAAGACTTTTCAATGAGGACGACATTCCGCTGACGCCCGGAGCTGTCTTAAAAATGAACGATTCGGACTTGTCGAGATTTGACGACTACGAGTTGAAAATGACGAACAACTTTAATGGTTAAACTGACAAAACTGCATTTTTTGTAGCGACGGGTCTCGCGCGACGCCTTGTGGCGAAAGCGACGGTGTTTGATGACGTGTTTTCAAACTATAGAGAAACGATCAGAACCGCCGCCAGAGAGCTTTCAATAGGGGGGCTTTGGGTTTGTGCGGGGGGGCTTCACATTCTGCAAACTGACAAAAACTCCACTAATTTAGTGTTTCATGCTTTCAATTTTGGGGTGCGCTAAACCTACTAAACCCCCCCCCGTGGCGACGGGACTGGAAACGATACGAGTAAGAGACAAATTTTCTGCTTCCTCTTCATACGGTCTTTGATAGTCAAGCAAGTAACAAAGAAAATACAAATTGAACGAAAACGACAGTTTCTTTGGGTGGAGCGCTGGCCCAAACGCTGCCAGTATGCAGCAGAACATAGTGATGCAAGATGACATAATGCGAAATGTTTGGTCTGTGTGAAACAACTAATTGTACAACGACTTACCTGTGAATTGCTTCACTACCATGGGCATCTCCCATTCATTCAGATACGGCGAGAAATTGCACGTCAGCGTTCTCAGCGCACTGAGAGAGATCACAACTTCTGGCCTCCATTTCGGAACCAACCTAAAGAGAAAAGAAAAAACAACTATAATAATAGTGATCAGGTTAAGTTCTGCAGTGAATGCTGCACTGGTAGCGAGTCAACGGCGGCACTGCGCGTGAACCTGTCCCTTGCATCCGCCCATTAATGCCGAGCAAGGGGCTGGGCAGGCCGTCAGTAACGGTTTTCAAGTCTTCCTTATGACCGGGAATCGAACCCAGCCTGCCAGCTTCAGTAGACCACGCTCAGCCCACTGTACACCACCTACTACCCGGTCCCTAAAAATAAGAAGCTACATCCTCAAAGCCATTAAACAAGGACACTCACTAAAATAGGCCACAGGATCAACTGTGTAGACTCTACACATGCAGGTAATCTCGAACAGTTGAAAAGGAAAAATATCTGACAACACTGTTTGAGACAGTTCGAATCTTTCCCAATTGACATGATAGAAGCTCGCCGACCAAACCTTGTCTACAAACGGACATACCAACTAAGGATCGATATATGTAGCAGTAGTCTAACTTTTCCAGACACTGATCGCAAACGACATGCACGCAACAGGAAAGGAAATATAGAACAAATGAAATTTATTATTTTTTCCCTTTTGAGAGAAATTTATCATTTTTTCCCCTTTTGAGAGTACTATTTTTTCCTCTTTTGAGAGAAATTTATTTGCCCTTTTGAGAGTTCAGATTAGAAATAAAGAGAATGTGAAACATCAAAACCAGGATAATACAGGGTTCCCACATATTTAAAAAAATTATTTTCCATACTTTCTCAATAACTTTTCAATACTAAATTTAAGAAGTTCAATACTATTACTTATCTTCATTTTTCAAAATTCTTAAATATTGAAACTCAATTTTACACATTGCATAACACTGCATAAATAATGAAGTGCTTTGCCTTCAAAAATATTCTGCTCAGATACTTCTGATTTCTTTCCCATTTAGAACTTCCATACTTTTTCAATACCTAATGTACATTTTGGCCAAATTCAATACTTCTTCAAGGTCTTGAAAACCAATTTTGAAATTCAATACTTTTTCAGTACTTTCAATACCGCGTGGAAACCCTGATAATACCAATAACAACCTGAAAAGACACCCACCCAGCGACGAAACCCCGACAATACAAGCTACCCCCAAACTGGTAAAAATGGCAACACTTTGCAGTGCACGCATCCCACGAAAGGTATTCGATATCCTGGAGTCCTGATAAGATTCCAGGGTCGCAATGAAACAACAGAAGAGTTGAGTGAAGAACACAGGATAATAATAGTTCAAGGTTTCGTTGCAACATAAAAATGTTGCCAGCTGATACATTCACTCACTTCTCAACGTTAGGATCAATCAGCAAAGAACTTGAAAAGTTTTCATGGGATTCAGTGCTGCTCCTAGTAGTCATCGTCGAACTCGATACAACCAATTCTTCGGGAACACTGAGTCGTGCAGGGTCTCCCTAGGACGTGGAGGTAGGCACAAAAACACGATGAAATTTTAAGTAGCTGAGCTGAGAGACATTCACCACAACACAATACGAAAAAGAACATGGACACGCTTGGTAGATTTTTTTAACCGCATGTCGCAATTGCAACTTTTGATGATTTTAAAGAAGAAGTCAATCGAAACAATCGCAGGCCTTTACACATTCAATACACCCGTCAATCCAAATTTGAGGAGGACAGCTTTTTCGTACCGCTAAACCGTCACCCTTTACCACCACCAGGACATAACAGTGACTACAGCTCATTCGTACCGAAATTCCTTTAGTAGTAAATACGCATTTGAAAGTACACCGCGACGAATGCTTTGAAAAATGTACTGTACGTTAAAAAGCGCTTGTAGTCCCTGTTCTTCAGTGGTTTGGCTCGTCCGGCCAACAGCGGTAAAAAGGTAAAAATCGCATATAATGAAGAGACAGATTTTACCATCACGATGGGAGTTTCCCTGCATGTAGGTTCGGCGTCAGTCACAAAGGGCGTGACGGCGATGTTGAACATTTCATGAATGTTGTTGTACTGACGAGGGAAATTTCGTAACCGTCTCATTTTCGTTGCGAGGCAAATCTATGAAGAAGACTACATTTGACGCAAGTTTCACCATCGGAAAAAGACTTCTTGTTATTTAAATTCAATGGTGGCCATATATCATTAAAAATAACACACTACACGTAGCAGGCACCACCATCCCTGTATTGTTTACACGCATGGCAGCGCATACATCATCTTTCGTTTTGCACGATGGGCACGTGCTCAACCGTGCATGAAGGATCGCTTCAGAGCGTCACCAAACAACTGCAGAAAACCACGACAAAACACACCTCCAGCTCTTTAAGTTTCAATCTAGACATCATTTGTCATTTGTATCGTTTTCTTTGGCCGTGATTTTCGTTATAAATCTAGACATCATTAACTGTTGAGAGTAACTCTGAAGATTAGCTTGCAATCATGCCGTGCCAAATAAAAACAAAGATATTATTTTGTGGCAGATGGGTTAAAACTTACTCGCTGAGCAGAGAACGAGTTGCTGTGCTACTCATTTGTATTTGAAAGATAGACTTACAGCAGTGGTTCTTAACGGGGGGGGAGGAGCGTGCTACCCAAGGGTGCTGTCGACATGATCGTGAGCGTGCTACCCCAGGGTGCTTTATTGTCAGGGGTGCTTGAAACAAAGGACAATTATTTAAAGGGGGAGTGGCAGAGACAAGGTAGAACCACTGATTTAGAGAAACACGTAGACTTGCTTTGTGATACATATACCAAAAGGTAGACAAGTAGCAGTGTAAATCACTCAAAATGTACTAAAAACCATGTTGCAAGAAAACCCATGCTATTATATTATTTTTACAAAATTCTGATACCCTCAAAGAAAATTATGATCTTTTGTTCTAAAGAGCATGGAAAACTGTTCAGGCAATCGCATATGATAGCACTGATTGCTCCAGGGCTGCGAAGCTGTCGTAAGATTGAAACGGCTCCGGCCCCGAAGCTTTTCCGTTTCACGCACATGGCTCCGGCGCTCTCTTTTTCATAACATGGCTTCAGCTTCTGTTCGTTTTTCATATTAATAGTTTCAGTTGTCTTTATGCACCTCACGTTGACTGGATGAAACATGTCTAATACATAAAACTAAATGAATATATCACACATTTGAGTAGGTTAATCATGTAGTTGTTTACAATCAGCGTTCTTACGAGAAAATCAGCGAATAAACAACAATCACAAGTTCAGACGATTCAGCGAACAGTTGCAAGCAGAAACGCTACTCAAGTTAATGGTAATATAAACAAATTCTGGAAAGGCAGTCACTGGTTTTACCGTTAATAACTGAGGACATTTTGTTATTTATTATGACCAGAATCAAGAAACGGCTGTTTGCAAAATTATTTGTGTTCGAGTATATTGACACAGCCAATCTCAATCGACCAAGTGTTTTGCACTCGTTGCATGCTTTGCCTGTTAGTCTTGGCGATGCCAGGTAACAGCACTGCCTAGCCAAACCATCCAAAGAACGCAAAACACATAGTCGATTATTTCTCTATGTGTCCTTTCTAACGTGCACACATTTACATTAACGCCAGTGACAAGTGTTTAAACACCGTTTGTTCAAAGAAATAGTATGGCTTATTACAGGGGTGGGCAATTAATTTTGCTCGGGGGCCACTTTTGGAAGGCTGCATTTAGCGAGGGGCCGTACCTTCTAATTGAAATAGAACCTAGTCTCTGAGAAGTTAGCCTCAGCACTAAGCTGGAGGATATGTTAGATTTGAAGATTTTTTCTGAATGCTTCCGCAGGTCACTGAAAATGCTACAGCGGGCCAAATGTGGCCCGCGGGCCACTAATTGCCCACCCCTGGCTTATTATATACCTACTGATTACAACTTGTTCTTTTTAGGTCACTACACTACTATAGCAGATCCAGTTTGATCACAACAAATACAAAATAAGATGTTATGGTAGTTTACAACGTTATTCTTCTACAAATAACACCACGCCTATTCAGCTACGATGCCATGCACTTAGCGATGATTAAACCAAGGAAACATTAGAGAATTGCAAATCTATTGTTGCAGTCTGGTGTTGTAACTTGTAACAATCCCGCTTAGTTGTGATGCAGAGAGTACTGTTTTTGGTAAAGTCTAGCTTTCAGTACATTTGGCAAAACCATTAGTATCCTGGGACCCCGAGCTGCCTCTTAAACAGCCATTGCACCAGCTCCAATTCCCAAGTTTCAAACTGAGCTCTGGCTCCTTGCAAAATGCCCAGCTCAGGCTCTGCTTCTGCAGCCCTGTTTTTTTTAACAATTCAAACAAAAGGAATCATTCGGTTGAAAACGTTGGCAGACCACTGCCGTACATGATGCCCTGACACAACACAACACGTACAAAAAAGTTAATCGGGAAAGTACCTTCAAGACAAACTAGTCCCAACGGTGAATGCAAAATGTAAGGTATTAAAATTGCTGTCTGGGTAATAAGATGGCGTAATTCTAAAAAAAGCACATATGTTCTGATTCATTATATTCATTTTTGTACCCCCCTTCCGGAGTGTCACGAGTGGCCTGCAGCGCCCATCTCTGCTTGCTTGCGCCGTGGGCCACGCGGCTGCTTTCACAGTGAATGCTGCACCGGTGGCGAGTAAATGTCAGCACTGTGCTCAAACTGTTCCCTTGCCCCCTCCCATTAGTACCAAGCATGAGGCTGGACAGGCTGTATATGACGTGACCCCAACGGAAACTGAACTTAGCCTACCAGCTTTGGCAGGGCTTTCTCGACACACTGTATTAAAAGGCTTTATGTCATTGTACCACAAGAACGTTCTAGCAATTACTAATTTTGCATATGCATTTCTATACCAGAGCCTACTTATGAGTACATTTTGAAATAAGTCAGTTCTGTACATTATTTTGTGTTATTACAACTAGATTTAAAGAAGACTGTGCTATCAACATGCCTATTGCATAAAGCAAAAGTCACATGAGTACAGTCTTCATCTTTGGATGAAAATAGGTTGACCCAAAACCATAATGTGGACTATGAAGAAAAACATCAGGGGCACTCACGGCATTCTTCATTTCATTAACTGAAGAACTACTAGTAAAATTTAAAATAGAGAATACTCACCTCAGCATATTCTAGCACTTTCTCAGAAAGGTAGTCATACCTTGCACAACTTTGCTGACCTTGCTGCATGGCATGTTTTGCAAACTCGGTCTGCTCCATTATCACTTTGGGTTTCAAGGCCTGATTGAACAACAAAAACAGTGTTTTAAAACAAGCAAAACACAAGTTAGATTGCAGGTTTTCAAAGAAAAGTAAAACTAATTTGACAGAGTTTACGCGAGCAAAATTGGCTCAAAACTTTCAGTTTTTAAAAAATGTATTTGAAACACTAGACAAAACAAATCACAGTTTGAGTCACCCAAATTTCAGCTGTACTTAGTTGGAATTGAGCATACTTTACTAGCTACCATTGCTAGTTAAAGCTGGAAAATCTTAATCACACATTGGTCTTTGGTAAAAATTGTCAATTTTGTTGATTCCTAATTCTTAATTCAGATAAGGCACAATGTAAAATATGTTCAAAGATAACCACATAAAACACAACTATAAAACTGCAGAAAAATAACACACAGGCAACTCAACATTGCTTATAAAAATACAAGCAAAAATTAATTTTCTGACAATTTTACTAACCTTAAATATAGGAAAATTTTTATTTTGAGTATACTGAGATCTTCGTTTATCATTAATTTCCATATTTTCAAAATCTGTTCTTTGGCTGAGGTAGAACTTCTGTTGCTGTGCAGTGAGTTTTGATGAGTGTTTTGTAAATAGGTCATCTTTATCGTCAACTTTGGCAACATTTGGGGTCATCCAGTCCATAAGAACATCAGCAAAACCAACTCCAATCTGAAACATAAATAGTATGTATGCATGGACTTAATTTCACAATAATTTAATGTTGATAGATTAGTATTGAAAGCAGTTATAAATTAAATAATCAAGTCTAGCAACTTTAGCATACAACTGATACGCATGGTGAAAATAACCAGTTTTCATTTATAATGCTGAGTCATTTTTGCGGAAAATCTGCTTTCTAAAAACATTTTTAAATATTTTTTAAAACTATGAATTGCACTATTGGTGATGACATCTTTGCATTAAAAAATGTCCAATATACATGATTTCACTTTAACCTGTAATTTTAAGCAGTTATTCCAATACATTTTATTTGCATTGTCAATAAATAAATACAATCTGTGAAAATAGCACATTAAATAACTGAAACTTAAGCATATTTTTTGCTTGATAAATTTTTATGTAGTTTTGACCTTAGCTTTTGACAAATTAGAGAGTCACTCTTGATTTCAATCATAATCCTTGTAGTGTTTGGATACTCTTCTCTGTAGCCCCCAAACAGGAAGGAAAATATAGATCTTTAAGAAAAAATAAAATTGCTAACCCTGTGCTAATGTGACATGATTTATTGCGATTTGTCTTGTTCTTGTGACTACAAGATACAATTCTGTTAAAAATCAGTGTATTTAAACTAATAGGGTGCCTTTTTATAGGATATGCTTAGCGATGCACCCTGGAATTCAGTATGGGAGTCAAACTTATTCAACCTTTAAAAAATTAAGTATTGCCTTGCAACTGAATCACTACTGACCAGGGTGTAGGAGCCGTATTTCTCTGATTCTAGGGACCCGAATCAGGTCCATATGACACCTTAAAAAACCCTGCTACTGACCATAATATGCACCGAAAAAGTTGGGCGTTATTCCAGATAAAACGCTTAAAAGCACTAGTGTTTCTGTATGCTTTCGAGGAATCAGTCGACTGCCATCTGCTTTCGTCTTTTTGCGATGATTCAAACTTGCACATATCTCTATTCAAGTATGTACTTTCCACGATGGGTGT
>Ga0210059_1013097_pt1 | contig 12446 bp, 10 predicted proteins | sample Ectturendosymbi2_FD_188042 | JGI IMG/M metagenome (GOLD analysis project Ga0210059, IMG submission 188042) | Ecteinascidia turbinata endosymbiont from Florida, USA - Sample 2 (SPAdes) (version 2) | ecosystem: Host-associated > Tunicates > Ascidians > Unclassified | place: Key West, Florida...
GTGTCAGCTGAAGAAGTGTGCGTACTTTGCTTTCGCGCAATAGTGATGAGTCTGCACCCGCGCAGTGTCCTTTGATAGGACAGAAGCAATGGTCTGACCTTGCGCAGTCCTTTCTTCAATGTGCTCAGAGAGACCGAAACGGTCTCTCAGTTTTTCGCAAGGTTCTTACGAAATATAAGACCTCTCTTTACGACCACTACTAAAGTGCGCTAAAATCTTGTTTTACGACCATCGCGGTATTTAGATAAAGTTGTTAGCGTCCTTCATGTGTCGTAGCGGTCACCACGGTGAAGCCTCCAAAAACCCCTGTCCTTGTGTATGGTTTTGCCACAGTTATTCTTCATCTTGCTGTGGTCTGGTCTGTCATTCAGCCAGAGATTGTTCATGGCTGGATACATGAACAAACATAACGGTAAAGTTGCTTGGATCAGAGGTTGTACGCATCTCAGCTCAAAACTGTAACAGTGTAAACTGCGACGTTCGCTATGGAATACTCAGTGAAAACATAAAGGAACTAATGAAGCAGTTGCAACAACAAGTTACAACCCTCCGCCCGAAAATACCAGCTGATTGTGACCCTGGTAATAACCTCAGGAAGGAGTTACATGACCAAGGGGAAAAGACGTAGAAAAACGTGTGACAACACCTTCTTAAACCGCTGAATTCAACATCAAGGTGTGCAAATACTTAAAAAAAACATGGTGTCGGGTGGATTGGCCGTTTTATCGGTGCACGAACGGCATGATGATTGCAATGCGACTACACCACTGCTCACGCAAGATGCTGGCCGACAATCAGTAGATTTGGACACTTGCACGCAAGCTACAACAAACCAGTGCTGTGCGTTGCAGTACTCCGCTCCGCCTACAGTGCTCGAAGCAAACTTTTCCGACAATAATTACTGGATGTCGGAAAAGACTACGTCACGTTGGTCAAGACAGGTGGTTGTTAAAAGTAAGTGACTTGTCGAGAATGAATTATTACAGGTTGAGGCCGAGTGGAGCACCTCACCCTGCCGTTTCTTGCCACTCATGCGGAGAAAGAAAGCGTAGCGGTTCGCAAATAAATAGCTGCGCTGGTGCCTCTTCTAATCGGGAACTGCACATAAACAGGCCAGGTCACAGTCGTTACGAATGAAGTGAATCGTTAAACAGGCGAGACGCTAATCGTCACGAATGAAGTCGGTTGTTACCAAACAATGGGCCACTGCCCGAGCTGGGAGGAGCCGAAGCGGCACGTTAAACCAAACGATAATGACCCTGTGGCACTTGTTAGAAAAACTAGGCCCTGCTCAACAGGTACAAAAGTTACCCCGTAAGATGTACCGGTAATACTGCACTTTGCGCTAGACTCATTCCATGATCTATTTTGAAGCAACTGATGCACTGCATGCTGCGAGTTACTAGATAAGGTTTCTGAGTCTGGTTGAACACTGCGAATGTGGACCCAGAGTTATATAATCGACTTCCTCCGACAAGAACTCCAAGATAAGGTTAACGTAACAAAATGTTCAAAAAGCAGCACACTACACAACGAAAAACATAGTTTCTTCGGTTAACTCGTCTAAAATTTGCCAGACTGAAGCAACTTTCCTTGTTTTAATAACAATTGTAAACTTGATGCGTTGTCTTACTTACCACAAACTAAAGAAACGATGATCACATTGAGAATGTTGCTGCGATACGACGAAATAGAAAGACTTCTATTGGGTTTTGCCATGATGACAATTCATAAACAAACTATTATCAAACTTCTGCACAGAAAATATTTCAGAGTGAGTTGAATTCCTCGTGCTCCATGGAAAATAATATTAATTTTTTTCTTGCCCCAATCGCAAAACCATAACTAGAACTGCAGTGTCATTTGCAATTTCCTTCAAGATGTTAGAAAATAATTGCACATACTGTGAATATACTGAGAGTAAATATATTTAGATATTTGTTCAATCAGAATGTGATTATTTATTTTATGCCTAAACTGGAGCATTAATAAAGGAGAGACAAATGCAATGATTCAAATTTCGATATGTCAGAAATTTGTCTTGATGGCACACCGCAGCATGGCAAACTTCGATAAAATTTTTATTGGCTTTGTTAGATTAATATTAAGTTTCTCTCTTGCTTAAAACACAAATGAAGCACATCTGTAAAGCCGACCAATGCGATAGGGGGCGTATAATGAAAAATCTATTTTATTTTTCCATTGTTTTGACAATCCCAGCTTAGTTTTTGGCACAGTTCGTGAGTTCTTTCTTTTTTCCTTGTATTGTTTTCTCAAGCTTTTCTCTTGCTTCGGCAAATTTCAACATTTGTGGAAAACAGTAGCAGGGATTACCTCCTCGGATCGCAAAGAAAAAACACGCTGTAGCTTCGTGACCATCTTGTGATGAATCTGCCTGCTTGGCTCTGCTTTCACCTTTTTACGACGATTCCATCTTGTATAGGGGTTTTGCGGTGTAAGAACCAATGTAGAGGTTTGAGGAGTTGCCCAGCGTACAGGTTGCTTGCAAGAAATGTCGTCGTTGCATGTTGAAATCCTGGTTTCCCCAAACGCTATTAACAACGAGGCAGCCTAGTCGTTGTATGGTACTGTTGTAACTCCAGACTCAAATGCCCGAGATTTTGAAAGGCGTTTATTTTTCACCCTTATTAAAGTTCGATTTACAGATTTCCTGGTGCAAAATTATTTATCTACAAAAAGCTTCTGATCAGCAGCTGAATATGTTGTGACGATGGCGCGACAGCAGAAGCCCCTAACGTCTACAGCATGCGAGGCAGGAGCGAACAACTGGCTCATAAAAAACAAGGTTTTGCCGTAGTGTGCAAAACGTGCAATCGTGAAACGAGGTCGGCGCACCTGATCTGTGCGAAAGAACACACGCGGCGAATCTCCCTTGGCGCAAATGACAAATTGACATTAACCAGGCTTCCGTATGGAAAACATTTACGAATTTTGAAACGGCAATTCTTAATGCGAAAAGGTACATCGACTGTGCTTGCACCTATCAGTCTTTCAATAGTTGTAAGCCACAGTAGTGACGTACGCGTGTGAATACATTGCAATATATCTCGCAGGGAAACTATTTTCGTATATTTAACTCATCTTCAGTCCGTATTTAAATAGAATGTAGTAAATTTAGAAAAACGAATTAGTGGAGTGCACTGCAATAACCACCCCTTACTCATGAACGTAAACAATCCTCTTTTGTAACCTTTCCTGCGAAGAAAACATTGTTGTCCCACCTACATTTAATTAGAAATCACAACAACCAAGTCAACAGAAAAGAGGAATTGTTAAAGAAAATCAATTTCCCAAAACCTAATTTTGGCGTGGCCACTGAAAACGTATCGAAAAGTAGCTTAAACAAAAACTAGTGAAAACGAAGCAGGCACGTAAAACTGCAGAATCTATTGTAATTAAATATCGCGATTCTTTGGAATTGTTGCATTTCAGTAAACACAAAAACGCAAGTTCATGAAATGGTAGGTGCAGTGGCGCCATGCGTTTAGTAAGTACCAAGGAGCATTCAAATGTTTCAAAGCTTAAAATACGTTTTGGCACAATATGCTTTGTTCTGGATTTTCAAATAGTTGTTGTCAAACGTCCACACGATTTGGAAACTTTCACTCATGGGTGAAACAATAGGTATTTAGCTGTGAAAAAACTAACGAAATAAGGAAAAGTCGTAATGAATTTTGGCAAAAGTAATGTTCACAAACAAATTCAGTTAGCATTAATGGTAACTACTCATTTTGGAGGGTAAAAGTGTTTTCCGTAGTTTTGTTGAGTATTTGTTTTTTAATTATTCCAAATTAGCAACACATTTAAGACGCCATTATGTGCGGTCATACATTTATGTGTACAGGATGCATATTTTGGGGGATGCAAAACTGTTGCTCAAATGTGATCTTGGTTTTCCCGAGTAACGTGCAAACAGCAAGTCCTAATGTCACTACTAAAACGTACCGTTGTAAACGAACCAAGGTGCCTGCATGCCTAATTACCAATCTTTAAATATCAGCAGCATGTCAATTTATGTGAGCGTCGCCCTCTCGCAATTCTTCATGCACAAATTTAATTCAAAGTGGCAACGTATTGCCATGCAACTTCGTTGATGTGGGCATTTCTATCTTGTTGTCGAATTGCAAACTGACAGATTTATCAGCCCTGAGTTTGAAATTACTATTGTATATACACCTCGTCATTCCCAAATCATATAAATAACGAAGTGAATAAACGAAATCCTGAATAAGTTTGTCACTATGAGGACCAAAGCTTTATGCCCTCACCTAGCAATCAAAATTATGCATAGTTATATGTGAACAATGACAACATTTATTTTGTTGAAAGATTTTATCTATATAAATAAAACCCAAAAACTTGCCGTCTATGCCACCATGTGTTGAAAGTGATATTCAACGTCTTCATTTTCAATTTTTTAGATATCTTCTAAACTTATTCTTCGAAAACGCTCATGCTAATAGCTAAGATCTGTTTTTTGTCTGGCATAGACAGGTGCATTTGTGTTAACCACAGTCGCAATCAATCTGCAAAACGAGTAAAATACCGTGTTGCGATCTAATTCTAAGGCATCACATTGCCGCAGATACGTCAAGGTTCAAGTACGGATAGGGGAAGATGCCATTAAATAAATAACATTTTGCTTAGCCTTCAACATTGGGCAATCCTCACTCCAATGTGTTGTACTTGAAATAACACAACTTACCACATTTACAGCTTCTAAAATCACTTCATGAAAACCAAAATATCACTCCATTTTGAACTGTCAAGTGTGTAGTGAACACAAATAGCAATATGGACCTTATTTAGATATTAATACTGCGGTCTATGTAATCAACGACCAAGGAGACAAATAAAATTTTCAAAGACAACATGCCTTATAACATCAACATGAATATTTTATAAAAACAGCAGTGCTTCACTGGACTGCATTAGCATTAGTGAATTATGCAGTGCAATATTACGGTTGCTACTGTTCACGAAAACTTCATTTTGCAACATGAAACTGGAAAATTAAAATTTGTCAGGATGCAGCAAATACATTGCATGAAACAAATGGAAAGTATGAAAATATAAAGAGTATGAAATCACAGCTACACTACTATCACACAAAATGTTGCAGCTGCAGTTACTTGGTTAATTTTGTTCATGAAAAATTCACGGCAAGAGATTCGCATGCGTGAATCTCACAACATCAAGCACGTTTGGAACACGAAAACTTTACAGTATCGTGTCACAGCTACATCACATTATTGCCACAAAACAATTTGCAGCTGCACAATTAAGTACTACTTCGAATAATAACTTCACAGTATTGAACGAAAGCTACATTATTGTGAAAAAAGCAGTTAACATCTGCTTTCATTAGGCACAATTGCACATGAAAGCGTAATAGCATCAAACGGAGCCTTGAAAACTTCATTGCATGACACAAATTTGAAGCATGAAAACATCACAGTATGAACTCACAGAATTTACAGCTCGAAATTTTAATTGTTGTAGCTGAAAAGCACTTTTCAGTATCGAGAGTGTGTTATTTGCAAAAATTAGGGTTAGTTGGAATTGAGGGTTACCACTACATAGTCCTAATTTTAAAAATATTTCTAACTCCGCCCAAATTGCAATATGATTGTTTAAATTGGACAAGATTTTATTTCGGCTCTTCGAAATCACTCAAGTATTTACAATACAAGCACATCTGAACAAATCTCTTCTAATTTACCCAGATGGTTCCAATTATGTCCAAGCGTGAAAACAGCTGTTTCAATTACCCAAGTTTGATTGAGGCTGTTGTAAGTTGCACAAATGTTTCTAATTGTAAAAAAATTTCAGTGAAGATCTTGTATATTACCAAATTCGAATGATGCTATATGAGGTTACCCAAAATTGAATGAAGCTGTTCCACTTGGCCCTAATGTGAATGGAGTATTTACTATTTGTCCAAAATTGATATATTCCTATGATTTTACCCAGATTTTTCCAACGTATGGAAATATGTCTAATTTCACCCAATTGGAATAATTTGTTCTAATTTGCTTAAATTTGAAATTGTTCTAATTTCATTTAAATTTGAATAAACCTGTTGCAGTTCACCAGACATTTCTAAATGTACACAAATTTCAATGCATCTAATGTATGTAGCCCAGTTTTGAATAGGACAGTTTGAAGTTGCCCAAAATTGATTGAAGCTCTTGTGAATTGCTGAAATTTTATTTGGCTCATGAACCTCACCAAATGTTTCTTATTTATAGAAATATTTTTAATTTCACCCAATTTTGAATAAAGATTTTCTCATTTCCCCAGATTTAATTGAAGCTGTTGGACCGTGCCCTAATACTCCTCAATTACCCAAATGTTTCTAATTTTTCCTAAAACTTGAAGGAAGTTTTTTAATGTGTGGTTTCAAGGTTTTTTAATGATTGGCCTTGTACCGCTGCAAGTCAGCAGAACTGAATATGTTTAATATGAATTTCCCTCCATTTGTTGGACTTAGTTTCTGAATGAACAAGCTGGTACTTCACGCAAAACTTTGTTGGAAATTGATGCAAATTTTCATTATGTTGCAAGATGAAACCTGTTTGAAAACGTAAAGAATGATTCATCTCAGATTTGTGAATTTGTCACATAATGCCCGACAGAAAAAGTTTGGCGCAAGCTTTAGATTGAATTGTGACCATCCACTGAATAGTGTGCAGCTAGACTGACACATCCTGAACGATAGTCAAAAAGAAAATAAAGAAAACTCAAAATATGGATATCTACATTAATGCTCATCTTTAAGTTCTGAAAATATTTCAATAAATACTGTGTTTCTTACTATTTGTTTCAGCACAAAGCAATGTTTAGAAGGAATTATGTTCAATGCTTCATCTTGCAAGCTCCATAACGTTAAATTCCCTGCTCATAGTTAACTGGTGAACGATGTGTTTTCAAAACCCTTAGTTCCAACGTTTTGACAATAGGCTTCTCTTTGCTCAAATTTCTATTCTAACATAAACGTTTCTTGACATCTGCGCTACTGAATCTCGGTGTGGTGTCCGCTGCACACCCTCAAGCCACGACGACAAGATTCAAATGATCCACGTTCATTTTACTGTTGCAATAGGGAGACCCTCTTTTGTAGGCAATGATACAGGTTTTCGTGATAGCACATACGTCAGCTAATAAGCTTAGTCAAACAAGCTGTAAAAGATGGCTTCGCATATGAAACTTGTGCATTTACACCAGATAATTGTGATCGCAACGTACGAACAACAGGCATAAAATGAAAGTAATTCTGGTAAAGCCCCTTTCTAGTAAAGGTAACGAATCCAAGCAAACAAAATGACAATAAGTTTCAAGTGACATTAAATTGGACAATGCCTTCGTCAGGTGACGATCAACGTTTCTTCTAAAGTGCGCAAATAAGCAGTACCACTCGACCATTTCCGCAGTAAAATCTCATCCCAGAGCACGTGCAACATTCCAAACGTAATATCTTATGCATACCATATGGCTCTTTTGCCGCTTGACATTCTTCATTGTGTTTTTCCATAGTTTCGCAATCGCTTGTTCACTAAAACACATTTTTGTTCAGTGTAAATTTATTAGAGAGCAGGCACACTGGTTACGACATTAAACTACGAGCTACAAAAACACAAAAATGTAAGGAGGGTAAGTCCACTGGCGCAAATACAAATTATTTTTTAGATAAAAGCAGGCAGTTAAGTCTTATTTCACAACAGCAAACTTATATTATCCCCGAGTTTACGCTCTCCGCACCGGTACCTAACTCTGCGGAATGTTTTATTGTATGTGCTTTGGGAAACAGAAAGAAATTGGCAGTTAACTTTGGAATGACGACAACCTTTGACGTTTTATCAAACAGGCATGAGGTCAGAACAAAGAAAAGGTATAAACTGCAAAGAATGATTTCAGGAGATAAAGAGTGCAATAGAACAAAGCAAAAAATGCTGCGGAAAATTTCCCTAAAAGTAAATTGAACAATGCCTTCGTCACGTCCTGATATGAAACGGTGAGTTACAAAAAAAATGAGTTACAAAAAGTCTACCGGCTTCAATGTAATTCAGTTTCAAAATAAAAAGGCAAAATCAAATTTTGTGACACAGCAGTAAGCTTCCAACCAAAGGCCCAGCTACTTTCATTTTAAAGGGAACAATTGGTGAAAGAACAAGTATAAGCGAAATTATGCTGCTGTTGCTGTAGGCAAATGTGTCAGATACATATTGCGTTTATGCAATGAATGGAGTTGCTTCATTAACAAATTTCATACATACAAACGTAAACTTGTATCCACATTTAATTTTTTATATAAGCAAACACGTTCATTAACATTTAACCTTGTTCAAATTTAGGAGCTTCACATCCGCCAATATTGTCATTGGCGTGCAGAATTGTTTTGGGTTTCAACTGCTTAAGCAAATCAGTGTTTATATTTTTTGCGTTTATATAATTTTCTGACATTGACAACATGGTTTTATAACTTTTTGTACACGTCAAAACTGGTGGTAAACTTGATGTCTTATGCATTATTACAAACAATTAACCTTTGTGCTTAACGGAAAGCGCATATGCCTTATGCCATCCATGGTGTTCGTCTAATATTCTCTTCTCGTGCATTTAATAACAGGCATGTGTATGGCCGCAAAACTTTTCTGTGAACTAATAATAAAATCCATTTTGCAAATTTCTCATTCTAAATATTATACTTATATTGGATAAAAAATACGTTTAGTTCTCTGAATAAAGCAATGATGTGGATATTGCGTGTATCTCCAAAGTTTTTTTCAACAATTTTATTTTTCGCGTTTAATTACATTCAACCCGATAGGGTAGTGGTCACTACTATCACGTTGCATAACATACGGGTTAAATCCATTGCAAAAATTGTTTGCACAGAAATGATGTTTCTTCTTTATCGTTTGAGTGATTTCTTTCAGTCCACTACTAGGCCGTACTATATCTCGGGGCAGTGTTGAGCAGCCAAGCGATTGCCTCATGATCAAGAAACGCCAGGTCGTGCAGTCTTTGGGAAGTTGATGGATTGAACATTTGAGGACAAAATCTTCAACGGCTTTTTCTTCAGCGCCACACTCACAAGCCGCAGAACGGGCTATACCCGATTTGCGTAAGCGTGAGCGTAAACGTCCGAAACCAATACAGAGGCGGTTGAGCTAGACCCACGCTGTTGCTGGCTGGAGCTTTCCAGGAGGCGGATTTCCAACATCAGACATGCACAAAGCTGTCTCTATTTTACAAGAGCCGATTGGCCAGTTCAGTCATGTAACAAAGGTCGTTGAACTTACGTCCGCGTAGTTCTTCAAGCAGGCGATGAGTAAGTAAGAATGCATGCGATATTGGAGAACCAAAAGACGTTTTTATGGATGGAGCGACGCTGCAAGACACTTGTATGGATCGGAAATACAAACGGTTTCGTGGAGAGAAGCGAAACAGCGTTCGTTGCGGATTTCGGGAAAGATAGGTTTAATGAATCTTCCCAAGGGAATGCTCAATAATCTGGGTTTTATCTGTAACTACGTTCGTTATAGAGTTCCATGGCCACTAACAATATGCAAACGTGATAGTGATAGGTAAACCGGAGTTAACAAATGCTTTTTTATTAACCTCCAGCTTAGTTAACAGCTCCTCTTTTTATTTACCTACTAAGTTTGTTTTTGTGCTGTTTATGTTTAACCTCATGCAAATTGTCCACAGCCAGACAATAAACCAGGTGATGGAAATAATGACTGAACTACATCTGTGACTGTTTTTGTGAAAAAGTAGACCTAGCATCTTGTTTTGTATAAAGTCAAGTTTGTTGAACAAGATGTGCCAATGGGTAGGTAATATTGTCTGCAAAGCAAGTTTGATACAGCGGACTAAAGATCCACTGAACATCTTCATTTGGATGACCGATGTTTAGGCCATTTCATTTACTGCTACTCTCATTAGTGACGTTTTTATGAATCATGTTTGCATCACAGAAATTATATTTAACTGCCAATATTGACTATTTGAATTTACTTAGGAAGAAAGATACACCCTAATTAAACTTAGTAAGACCTGTAGCATAAATTAAACTTATATTTTGTAGTGTAAAGCAATCGCTGGTAGTAAGCATTCATAAAAAAATCGACACTTCACGAAAATATCGGCGCATGGAATTATCTCAGAGAACATCAAAAAAAGACCCACGACTTTTTACAAAAAAAACGGGACGTGACATCAGCTTACAGAATATTAGAAAAATGTCCGCAACGATTCACAAATTTACCATTTACATAAGGAGGAGGTACAGAAAAGAAACATAGTGAGGAGGTACTGAAAGCTTTTAGAACATTTAAACAAACATTGCAAAGTAAAAAGGTAGACACTTTTACAACTCATTAACTACAAATCCACTTTTTTCTGAAAACATGGAGGCAGAAAAATCAACTTTCAGCCATCTGTTTCGCGTCGTCAAGATGGAGCAACGAAAGGCGCTTCACCTTCAGGAAAAGGAAGAAAACCGGCGTGTGCCGTTCATCCTCGTGCAATACGACAGAGAAACCTTGCTGAAAACACTGCAGCAAACCACCCCAGTGCCAAATCCCATTGATGTTTGACGTATCGGCATTTGTTTGCCCGTTAACAAACCCGAACGTGCAAAATCTGAGAGAAAGTCACTTATGATCCATGACCCCTAATTCTCAAATGTCCGTTTGTGAGTTCTTGGTACTCAACTGTCCAGTGAAACGAACAGAAAAGTATGCCGTCGATATTTTTACTTCTGTTCTCTGTCGACAAAAACCACTAGCTCAGCAGACTAACAGCAGCTATTTAAAAAAAAACAGCCACCGGAATCCCCCGAGTAATTTTGCGCATTACTTTTTCATTACTGCACTCTCATTATCCAACGGTTACAGTATCATTTACAATCGTCACGAAATATACAATAAAACACGCCAAAGTCCAACATATTATACCTAAATTGCTATATTTATCATCTTTATCATTAGGCGTTGCGTTATTTTAAAACACCAGCAACAATAATATAGGATCACTTACAAGTTCCTCCAAGTAAGCAATAATCTCATTCAGAACAAAATCATCCAAGAAAGTGACAGTCCCGTTTAAAATCATTTCATCCAACCACATGGTGAGCTCGTTTAAAATTTCATATTCAATTCCAAGTTCGAACTCTATTTCGTTGTTCATGGTTAAATTTTGACAGAACTTTGTGCGTATAAATTTAAAACTTTATCTTGCCCAAACTGGCAGCATGTCGCTTTCACATAAAATGTCCGAAATCAACTCTCTCTGGCGGGTCGCGTGCTTCGTAATTTATATTGTGACCTGCCTTAATTCTTCCTATGAAAGACCTCGTTAGCATCCGTTCAGTTGGATTGACAACCAGGTCTTCTTATCAATTTTTGTTTTCTTTATTTTACTCGGCGACTTGCGCCACCGCTAATTGCCGTTCTTTCGGGGCAATCAGTCCCACATTTGTCAGGTGCTTTCGTCTAGCGAAGTTCGTTTATTCTTTGATGACATGGCAGTGGTGTGATTTAGTTGCTAAGTAACCTGCACATTTCGCACGGTCTATCCCTGCGCACATGAAGTCGCACATGCGTCATTCCTTTCGCAGGTGTAGGTTCAGTTTGTGCACTCGGATGTCACGCCATGTCTTGCATGTGTAAGTTCATTGTGTGCACGCAGATGTCACGCCATGTCTTGCTGCATGTCTCTTTTTTTCGTAACCCAGAGATCTTGCGCAACCTTTGTCTACTTTTTTTGTTACTTTTAACGCGTGATGTTTGAACACATGACCTCTTTTTTCATTAGTTTTCAACTTGTAATCTTTTGATTGGTGCATTATAGTCATGTGATTTCTTTTTTTGTTCAGGCCAGGCTTTCTTTTCAAGTTAACGCCCTTGTTTGTAGCAAAGTGAATATGTCTCTTAATTAGTTTCAAATTCTCCCTTTCGTATTTTACCCGTTTGGAAGATTGTCACTTTCCCGATTACATGCAGTGAACATACATAATGCGATAACAATACAAAATAACATTTTGACACTAATCAATCTTGTATGCGTTCAATTTTTTCAACAGTATATGGCACAAATTGTCTCTGTTGACCAAGCTTTGTAATACATTGTCGGCTTTCTTGTTCTTCATCTGACAATTGCTCAAATGCTTGTGATGCATTAAAACGGTCTGCATTTCGCATACTTCCTTCGATTTTCTCTCTAGTCAAATTTGCAAAGGTAGTATTTTCTTGCCAGTAGTTGAGCACTTTGTTTTTCAGATCATGTCGTTTCCGAATTCTTTCTACGTACAAACCACCTTTACGTGAAGCAAGCGAGAGTTGATATACATCATCAGTGTAGTCTTCTAAGAATCGATAGGTTACCGTTTCGCCGTGCTGTATTTCTCTGAGAATCCA
>Ga0210059_1013098_pt1 | contig 12446 bp, 6 predicted proteins | sample Ectturendosymbi2_FD_188042 | JGI IMG/M metagenome (GOLD analysis project Ga0210059, IMG submission 188042) | Ecteinascidia turbinata endosymbiont from Florida, USA - Sample 2 (SPAdes) (version 2) | ecosystem: Host-associated > Tunicates > Ascidians > Unclassified | place: Key West, Florida...
CCCACTGTAAGGGGGCCCCCGTGATGAAATGTATTTGTTTCAAATCAAATACTCGTTTGAAAAATTTCGTAATTCAGAAGCGATACAAGAATACAACTCTATATTATATTCCTATATGTTGCGTTAAGTATCAAGGGGACAAGGGCCCCCAACAGCAACTGATTTATTTACAAATTTGACTGTCTGCCAGTTTTAGTAATCGCTATTGAATAGCCTGTAAGTATTTTCGGTTTTGTTGAATGCAAATATACTTGATTTCACTGGTGACTTTTTCTAATAATCATTCTTTTGGCATGGGTATGACTCTCTACTCGTGCATCACGCCTATTGCACAAATGTCACGAAAACATAACTATTCACGTGCTAAAAGCTAGTGGTTGCTGACTGGCGTGACTGCTGTTTAGTATCAATCAACGTTGCCACTGGGGTCAGTCTTGATTGTTGCCTTCTTCAACATCAGATAACACCAAATTTTTACGCTACGGTTTCACATAAGCTAAATGCTTCTGTTAACAAACCTAACAAAGCGCGAGTGCCCTCGTTGAATCCAAAACAGAGCGAAATATCGCCATTAAATGGAGAAGTCGTTTATGATTTACGTAAAATGTTTGTTTCAACGCAGAGAAGAGAGCTTCTTTAGTTTGAATCGATAACCAAACACACATTAGGGTCAGTGGCTTAACTGACAGGGGGCAAGAGCGACCTTCCCCTTTGGCAAGCTCAATGTGAAAGCTGGGCCCTCACCAGTTGACATTTTGATATTTAGTATTTTTTAGGTTGTTTTTTTGCGTTTTTCGGGGTGTTTTCATTTTTTTTTATCTAGTACAGACATTCACGACATCCAGAGATTCAGTATCTTTCTTAATGTTTTTTCTGAGTTTTGGCTAGTGGGCCCCCTTCATTTAAGCTTTGTCCCCAAGGGTCAAACCTCTAGTTAGGCTACTGATTAGGGTGAGAGATTGATGAAAGGAACTTAAAAATCATGAATCTAACTTATTTTCGTCCTGAAATGAGAGGAAATGTGGAAAAAAACAAGAATCCAGTCAACATCAGATTTGTCGCCAAAGCATCAGACATCAGAAATTTATCTGAGACCATCACATCTGATGTCATAATATCAGAAGTGGCAACACTAGTATCAATGATACCGAACTTTTGGTGCTGTCTCGAGGTCGCCGCAACCGAACTGCACCTTTGTTTCGTCATACAGGGTAACGTGTGGTGGAAACGCACTTTCTTCCGATGGCTACTATCGTTGTGTTACATCATAAACACATGAAGCTATTCAAGCCATTTACACCACATGTTATTGCGTGGTCCGTCAGAAAAGGTTTTAACCAGTCGATTCGTAGAACCAAACAGCAGAAAACGAGATTGCAATGTTTACCTAGCGCGATGTCGAAACCTGTAATGCCTCAGGAGCTGCGAAAAGCCCAAAGCTTCTAAGAAGAACAAACGCAAGGATCTGGCAGTGTTGGCAAAAACGTCGCGAATGAATCGCTTTTTCTAGCAAAACTTTCAAGCAGCAACGTTTTAAAGCAGTGGCGTTAACCAGAGCACCTGAAAATAAAGGTTAAAATCAAGACATTAGCTTGGAAACAAATTTCACACTCAGCCTGGCTGGCCATATTGACATGTTCTTTTGCCGGTGTTTTTGTTTGTAATCTCAGGTTTCTGCTTATTGTTCGGGTGAATGTTGTTTCTTGCTGAGTCACTCTTTAGTCTGTGAAATACTTTTTCCTAGTAGAAATACACCCTAGTATCCATATCACAAATTCCCTTCTCGGAGCTAACTGTATGTGAGTTTGAGTAAGCACATTCTCGACTACCGGAAAAAACAAACGGGAACCTTGCTAATCAGCGAAAACATAACTTTTACAAACGATGACGTCATGAATTACGTCATAGGGTCCCGGCAGTAAAAATTGCCCCGGGCCCCCTACCCTTCAATCTGGCTCTGATCTACACTGCTTCGAATATTCATGGAAGTTTTAAATCTAACATCCTTTCCAGCTAGGCTACGCTATGTTCATTGCGATTCATACTGCATGCAAAAAGCAAACCTCACTAAGGTCTCAATGGAGTTGCATCTTCGTGAACTTTTTTTCTTGAGAATTTGTAGCCTACCAACCGCTTAAATTTTGCCAAATTTCATGCGCAAACAAGCAACAATTAAGTTGATGAAACAAAAAGATCGGTGCACTGTTTAATGCTTGGAAAGTGTTCAAACCAACGGTTGAACCTGTGGTTGTTGTTGCGATCGAAAAGCCCGAGCGGTAAGCGCGCAAAGCATCACACTGTGGCAGCAAGCAACAACAGATGTCACACGCCGTGCTTACTCTATTATTGCTTTTCGCGCCATCGTCTATATGGGTGTTATTCTTCACGCTCATCCTGTTCGTGGTGAATCGTACATTCAACGCAACACCAAACGACAGGCTGCAACATTACTGCAATTTTTGTTCCATGTGCAAATCACACCTTCCAATGTTCTCAATAGAGCTGTCTTTTCGTGAGATGTTTTTTCTTTCGAATTTGCAGCCTACCAGGTAGCAACCGTTTTGACATTTCCAAATTTTATGCGCAAACAAGCACCAAGTTGAACAATTGAAAACATTGGTACAATGTTCATTGCTTGAAAAGCTTTAAACCCTGGCAACTGCGATTTTTCTTCCTTGTGAAGTCAACCACACCAGTGGTCTCAGTGGAGCTCCTTCTTGTTGATATTTTTTCTTGGAAAGTTCTAGCCGAACGAAAGTGCCAGTAATGTTGCGTTTCATGCTCAAACAAGCAACAAGTTGAAAAATAGTTGGTGCAATGTTAGCTTTAGACAAAAATGGTTATGACTTACGATAATCAACGTCAGTGTTGTTTTCTTCAGTTCTTCGAATGATCTCATGGAGCTTCGGTGAGCGTCGATTGTAGTCTAAAAATGAAGGGTTTTTGTTTTTATTGCAGAAAAACCACGTTTTTTACAAACAAAGTCGGCGTTTCTGAAGTTTGTAAATTATAAAGCTCTCAGTAATCATTTAGAGTTATGAGGTCATCTTGAAAATTTTTTGTAAAAGTGTACTTTCTCCGATGCTGGGGAATTTATTTCAACATCTCACTGTTTAGTACTTCTTGAGTTGCACATCTATTATTCCAAGAAATACTATCTGAACTTGAGATTATCTCGATTAACTTTTTACCCCTCTGCAAATTACGTCAGGCGGCTACACCTAGATCAACCCCATGACAGCGAGCATAAAAAATAAAGTAAAAACAAAAGAACTTTCGATGATGAATGGGATACTTGCCATTTGTACGCATCAAGGAATGAAACATTGTTCAAACGTTATCTGAAGCACTTTTATTAAAATGTTCATCTATTTATAACTTATCGAAGCCTTGCTTCAACACGTCTGTCTCAATACAGTGACAAAACAAAAAGAAACACTGGAAAACTTGAAATTATTTCTTTTTAATTCAAAACCGATTTCAAGCAACTATCGGTAGGTCTATCAAACAGCTACTCGAAAAAATAAATTGTATTGCACAAAAAAACAAAACGTAAACCTATTGTGCTTTTTACTCAGGTTCAACAAGGATCAGCAGTGAAGGCTGCAAAGTGGGAATATGAACGATCAATCTATCGACTTTAGACCCATGCAACTTTGACATTGTCTATTTAAAGAAATCCTTTCCCAGAAAAGAATCAGACATTAAATGTCTAACAGAGTATATACTTCGCCTAGGAAGTAGGCATCATCAGCTGTTATTCAAATAGAATCTGCAACTTTGATTTCTAGAACTGGGTTTTTCATGTGTTGCAACTCACACTACAAAGTGATTTTTTGCAGTGAGCTCATTACATATTTGAAAGTAGACAGGAAAGATATAAATATCTTCGGGCCTGAACAAAACCTCAGCTAAGTTTTTGTTGAGATGCAAGTGTTATGAATCCTGTAAACGGGCTATTTCGGACAGTTTCGGTTGAACGCAGAAGTATCGAAAAGATGCAAACTGTACGGGATTAAATGTTGTTATTGTTTCTCAATTTAAGAGTGACAATTTTATTGCATACATTAGAACCATGCTTTTGTCTAGGTACAAATGGGTGACTTATAACAGTATAAATCTGATAAATGATTGAAAACGACGACAAGAGATTGTGACACGTTTCGAATGCGCTTGCCTGACAAGACAAATCGTTTTACCGTAGAGAAAGGAATTTTTTCTCCGGATAATAAACTATAACATATACCTCTACCCTAGAAGTTGAAGTATACACACGCACGCGCGCACACACGCACACACATATATACACAAACAACAGGAATCTTTTAAGTTTTTGAAAAGCTATATAATAATCGTTCTAGCAAACAGCATTCTTTACTCTTTTCGGTAACACTTGTTCCATTTTCCTAATTCTTCCGAAAAGTGACATCGCGATTTGAATGGAAACCTTTCTTTTGTAAAGGATCAATAGTAGGCTACTTACCGCGCAATTTCCAGCCAACTACCAGTATAACTACGATGAACGTCCCAGCATATATCATCAAGACGTATTGCATGTAACTCTGGTCCGGTAATCCTTTAAAACCGTAGTTGAAATCTTGTCCCTCACCCATATTTTGACACAAAAGTACAGAAAGCGTGAACCTAGTTTGCCTTAATAACACACAATAACTCAGTTTTTCTGCAACAAAACGTTGTTGCTAACAACTTATTCTGACAAAACTGGCCGTGAGCGTTGCCTGCAAAAGTTCCTTATCAGAAATTACTTTCTTACCAAAAGTCGCAATAGACACTGCCGCAAATCACAAAATTGCGAACAACTGCACTCTTCACGTTTCTTCTGTTGCGCTGAAACTAGAGTAACAAACATTAGAATTGAAATAGCATATGTCACTGACTGCAACGCAGTGCATTTGCTGCAGTTTTGTCTCAAGGCGCCAAGCTTCCGTGTGGTGGATGTTACTGCTGTAGCACACAACCTACTGCCCTGTTGCAACCGTAGTACGTGCGCTTCACGCACATTGTCCCTATACCATATGGACAGCGCAAGAGCACTGTAGATAGTTGGAGGAAATTGTGACTCTATTGGGTATACTTTTGCACCGCTTCCTCATGTAGCTGCTTGTTGGAAGACCTGCCTTTGTGAAAGATTATGAAGCAAAAGCGCAAGCATATCACAATGAAGCAAAGGCTTGCAGAACTTTCGAGAATTGCGCTGGGATGAAAAAGCTTTGATAAAGCTAGAAAAAAACAGAACAATTTTGCACAATAATAATGAGGATCGATCACTACAAAATCTCTCATAACTTGGCGAAGGCAGACTGATGTCCTATGTTTTGTTTTCAAGCTTGCTAAGTGCCAACTACCAGGCGTTAATTGACACGTGACACATTTTCTACCAAAGTTGTCTTTCATGTGAAAATCAAAGTGATTTCAAATAAAACTTAGCGATCAAAAAAGACTTTTCATGTAATGCAGGAGATACTAAGAAACAAGCTATTTCCTTTTTTATATCGTACAACACGTCTTGAATTCTCACAGCTGTTTGAAAGTTATTACTGTACTTTAATCAAAGGGCGAAAACTTTATCGCTGACCGGTTCTAAATACTACCTCGGTAAGCAGAAAACGTAGCCTATATGACTGTGACCGCAGAATCTCTCAAAAATTGGCAAAGACGTATTGATGATCTAGAGCACAATTCAAAAAAGCCAGCTGAAATAAGTACGGGGATTTGGTTAATTAACGATCATTTTCTGCATTTATAACTTCTTACTTTACACTCTTCATCGATTCATTTTTATACTCGCATTTGTCCTGGGATGTCCCCAAGGCACTCGAAATACCTCACAGTTTTCAGCAATCTCTGCTATTTTTACTGACTCCACACCCAGATGAGACCGAGGCTGGTCAGAGATGTAATCACGCCACCTGGTACTTGTTCAGCTTCTAACCCGCTTTCTCATGCGTGTAGCCAGCAGGATGAGTCTTGCCAAAGTTACCTGGAACATTCTGATCACATGGCCACGGGCAGGGCCGGCCTTAAGCCGATGCAACTGATGCAGCTGCATTGGGCCCCGCGCCACGGTGTTTGGGTCTGTTGTTCGATTTTGCCAGATACTCCATGCTCTCGAGAATTCAGTAGAAACGGCTTATAAACCTCAGTTTTAGCAAACAATGCTCTTGTTAGAACGAACGATGAATTTCCCCTAATTATCTAACGTAATCAAACGTGCTCAGTTCCCTTGCTAGAGCTTTATATCTGCGCTCTACCATGTCCCACTTTTATGGATGGAACTTGGTTATTAGTAGTGCCAGTTAAGACTGAAGTAGGCTTACAGCTATTGCAAACAAGGTGAGTAGTGATCCAACTCGCAATGAACAGGTCCAGATGAGTGTCTGTAGTATTAATTTTGATGGCAGTTGTTCTAACGCAACGTTGTTCAGTTCTCGAAAGATCCTTCTGTTTTGGAAACGCAAATGAATGACAAAAGATAAAAGGTTGAATCCGTAGATGTTGACCTCCTATTCGAGTCCGAAGACTCCAGAAGTTGGTCATTCAACCAACAGCAATAAGTTTTCTATATTGCATTGGTCGGTACTGGACATTGAACTGTGTCAGCCTGTTGGGCAGTCGGTCAATAGCGGTTGAGTAGCAACGTTACATGTACCAAAACTATTAATAGTCTTTGCTCTGAAAGAATTGCAGGTTGGGGCCTTCGCTTTGATAAAAACGTATAGGGCATCATCATTTGGCTATAGACTTTTATATTAACTGATCCCCCAAATCCTTCATTTGTGATAGCCCAAAACTTTTTAATCGCAATCCACATAAAACGGTTGTTATGACTCTGGATTACCGCTGGGGGCAATTTTACCCCTAGTTGGAGAATATAGTTTGCAGGATGTTACCAAACCTTAAAATCCCATTTAATCGCAAATGATATTTCATGTCTTCAAACGCCAATCAAAACTAATGCAAAACACCTCCAAAATTCAAAGATATTTTGATGTATTTGCTGACTGGCGAGTTTGTTGAAATACGTAAATATTGTTTGAGCAACTTAGACGTTTCACACTACAAAAAATGACGAAAAGAAAGAGTGACATAGGTACAACCTGCCGTATATTGGCAATGAAAAGAGGAAGATAAAAGCACCGAAGAAAAGTGAAATAAAGCGTGTCAGCGGAGCAATAAAGAAATTTATCGTCAAGAAGCATAGTACCGAGATCGAGGAAACAAAAAGTCCCTTAGCTCCTTGAAAGATCAATATCTGCACAATCTTCATGTATCTCCTGTACAATCTGCCTGCTGAGCAAGCTACATCATCGTCTACCTTGGGCCAGCAGTGTGATAAAGATTCCGAGAGAACAAACGACAGCCCTAATGTTAGCCTTATCGAAAATTGTGAGGATTCTGCGTGTTGGAGCAAACGTCTTTCAACATCTCAGCGAGATTTCCAGTAATTTTTCATATTTTTTGATATTCATTTAGGCCATTTTGCTAAAACATTTTAATCTAAAAGGTCGTAGCACGGTTGACTGAGCACGATGACGTTATATAACCACTGCTCAGAGGGGCCCCGCGCGTAGGTCTTACATTGGGCCCCGCACATGCTAGGGCCAGCGTGAAAGGTTGTGATTTAACTTCGCCGATACGGACACGAACTTCTGAGCAGGAATATAACGACTTGACGGCCAGTAAGAGGCGCCCGTCAACTCCGCACTCCTGCAGCACTCCCCAAAGCTTTTCTTGAGAGATTCGTTCGTATTTTTTCTGGAAGTCGACAAAACAAGTGTAAATGTGTTTTGCATACTCTCAAAATTTTTCGAAAATTTGTTGGAGAGAGAAAATTTGGTCTGTAGTGCTACGGCCGGCAATGGCGGAAACCGCATTTGGTATCCTCCAGCTTTGGTTCAATTGTTCGCGGCATCTTTCTCGAGACATTTGGCGTATGCTTTTCCAGGAAGGCTAAGGAGAGAGATGTCCCTGTAGATATTGCATTCCCTCTTGTCTCAGTTCTTGAGTACAGAAACGATCACCCCGCAGTTTGCCAATTTTTCGGTGCCCTTCAAGAATACCAGGCCTCTTGACATGCACGAGTCACCCGAAAACTTCCTTCTAGATTCAAGGTTTTGATGGCCATTTCAGGTCAGATTTCATCGCAACGCGTAGCCTTGCCAGCCTGCAGTGTTTTAACAGTTAGCAAGACTTCGGCTGCAGCGATGCTATTTTTCTCCCGCAAATGTACCTCCTGTCTTTCCGCTGGTATGATAATGGGTTCAAAATATCTTTGAAAAACTCTCTCCATTTGCCAAGGATCTCCTCCGCATTGCTGCACGCCAAAAAATAAGCCGAAGTTTGGGTCCATTCAAATGCTCATCTTTGTTACGCTGCTTGTTTCGTGTAGTTGATGTTATTTTTGTGTTTGAAAAACTCAGTCCGATTAATACACAGAGAGCAGCCGGTCATGAGCGTCCACAGGAGGACAAAACGGGCATTTCGTCCCCTAGAAATCGGGATTAAGAACCAAAATTTTCTAGAAAACCTGAGCGCAGCAACGTAATTCCATTTGACTGATTTAATTCTTGCAATGATGGTTTATTTGCCGGAATGACACTTACACTGCACAAGCCAGCTCTCACTGTTCTGGTGTCATGCAGTGATGAGATTGCAGTTCACTCATGTCCGCTCATTTGCCTGCAAAGGCAGGTTGCGAAACTTGCGGGTGGATTGTTCCGCTGCTGGTCTTTTTTGCGGAACAATAACATGCCGTCGAATCGTCGAGTGTTCACTTCAAGTTACAGCAGTAGGCTTTTTGCCGCAAGTGACTGTTGAACGCAGACATCTCTGGCAGGTAATGCAGCGACAAGTGACTGTCGATAGCGGTAAACCAAGTAATTTCATACAGAACTGTCACCAGAGAGCCATCAGTAGAGCGCTTTACGTTTGCGCAGGGGGCTTGACATTCTAAAAATTGACAAAATCTCCACTGATTTATAGTGTTGCATATTTCAATTTGGGGGCGCTTGGAGCTTTGTTTGGGGAGGCTAAGCCCACCGAAGCCCCCGTGACCACGGGACTGGTTTTATACTGTGTGAAAACAAACATGAGTGAAAAGGAAGCATTGCTGCGCCAACGAATCGCATTTTTTGTGACTGTTGCCGTAATATGGGGCATTTTCTTTGTGGCTTAGAAACGGTAAGGCAATGTTTGCGAACGTCCATTTGCATTGCATTATCAGCAACCTGAAAAAGATAAGCAAAATGTCGACGTTGCACCCCGTGGAAATATTTCTGCGGATGCTCATGCACCCGGTTCATGACTATGAGATCCATAAACGTTCTGGAGAGATAAAAACTTTCAAGTGTTCATCATATCAGCTCATCATGGAATTGAGTTGCCAAGTTAATATGCCTTATTGTTTTCCAACTGAATGCTAAATTTGACGATTCCTAAAAATGGCAACGTAAGTTAATAAATATATGTATATGTATAGCCTAACAATATATTTTTGAAAATACGTGAATGATAATTTTGAAGACCAATGCTAGTTTACTTCCGAAAAGCAAGAAGAGATGTCACCGCTGGTTGCTCCTCACTTGTCATATTTTCGGCTTGTACTGAAGCGAAACCTATGGCATCGTTCAGAGTAAAACATTTCTTGGCAAACGAAATTGTATTTGCGAATAAATGAAATATGCGGTTCTACTACAACACAGCGGTCATCGCGTTTGCCAAACCAGACCTGACAAAAACGAAAAATGACAAAATAAACAAAAAATAAGACGCATGATAACCATCAAAAAACGCTTCAGCTTGCAAAACAGCGCCAGTGGTGATGTGCCGCATATATTTCCGCTCTCCGCGAAATTAAAAACTCCGGTTGTGGACAATCCGGAATCCCCACGTGATCCAAAATCCCGAAGCAAACGCCACTCACGTAATCCACTGCACAGGTTAAAATCGCCACAATAGAGAAAATTTTTATCAAAATTTGGCCGACCGAAACATGCTCGTGATTGGGTAATAACGTGCAACACAAGCAATCAGGGTCGGATTTAGGGAGCGCAGGGCCCTATGCCATCTTAGTTTTTTGGTACCGCGCAGGTGTGACCTATTTCGTGGCTAGTCCTAGGTGTGACCTATTTCGTACCTATTTCGTGGCTAGTCCTAGGTGTGACCTAGTCCTAGGTGTGACCTATTTCGCGCAGGTGTGACCTATTTCGTGGCTAGTCCTAAACTTGTGAAAGTATGGCCCTCATGTGTTGTTTCCCCTCAAACATATATCTTTTGTGGTGCCGACTTTGGTTCAACGATTCCTTAGATCAGGAGTTCCCAACCTGTGTATATGTAAAACCAGGGGTACACTTGCCTACGGGTACATTTAAGGTTAGCAATAGAAGGAAAATATATTTCTACAATGTATATTTCCAAATATTGTACATATATCAGTGAATAATTATTTTCAAACTTCATTATATGCTTATTGTTAAATATATCTGTGATTAGTCATGGCAAAATATTTGTGAAAAAGTCGATCAATTTTTAATTAAACTTTTGGATAAAATTCTACTAAAAATTCAGTTGATTTTGTTATTTTACTCAGCCTTTTTGTCATGAGAAATTTTCGGGGTACATGCTCATCTGTGGAATTGCAGAAGGGGTACATGGTCGGAGAAAGGTTGGAAACCCTGCCTTAGATTTTCAACAGATCTTCAAGCCTTTCCTACATTCTGCTCAAGAAAAATGACAATACTGTCTTTTCTTGGAATTTATAGCTCTTTCGTGTAGTTCAGAAGTTCTCTTCATTAAATTTCTGTGATTTCTAGCGTTTTTGTAGGTTTATTTTTCGGATGTACACATTTTTATGCGGGATCGCGTTGCCGTCCTCGAAAATAACGTCTAGTTCTCGATCTGAATAGCTATACGCAAACTCTTTCGTTATGGTAACCACATATTTTATGGACCAAACAAGCACAATTCATTCAGTGGACATAGGGTTTAAATACACCGTTTTTAAATTGTCATTTTCCAAGCAATACAAAACATATTGTTTTAATCGTCTATGCCAGGGGTTCTCAAACATTTGGTGTTATGGAGCCCATGAAGAGATTGACCATAATTTACGGAGCCCCACAATAAATTTCTAAAAATAAAAGCAAAAAAAGCACATTGTTACTTACCGATTGATGTTCCTGAGTAAATTGGAAGTGCTTTATTTAATGACTCGGATATATTTGCTGCTTTGTATTTAAAAAATATTCAAAGTCTTTTAATACGTAAACGAATAGCTCCCGGAGCCCCGAGGTTTCTCTCGCGGAGCCCTGGGGCTCCGTACGGAGCACTTTGAGAACCTATGTTCTATCCTACAGGCTGACGGCAAACAACATGAAAACAAGTTTTGCACAGCAAAGTAGTTTCGCAACACCCTCAGCTAACCATATGAAGTAAGCCCAATGTAGGCACGTTTTTCCAAGTAAAATCACGAGAAACTGTTCTCGCTGATTTAACTAACATCTACAGCTATGGTTCCCAATCGGGTAGGAATTCCTCCCCGGAAGAAATTTCATGAGTTCAGGGAAGGAATTTCCACTTTATAGCTAAGTCACCCATTCGTTGTAAGTGTTGCTTTTCTTTTCTTAAGTTGATATTGGACCTTTCAATTAGTTATATCACTTTATACTTGTAGCTATCACGCGTTTTGTTGACAAACGTTAGTGCTATTATTTGACAACAAATAGTTTTTGTCCCACTTTTATTAATCAAGTTATCGTCTTCAATAAAGACCATTGTTCTAATTGTAGTTGATACTAGCCTACGAACCCGAACAGGGGAGGAAAGAACGTGCTATATGGGAAGAATGAAAAAATCGATAATGAGCAAAGAGAGGAATGCATCAAAAAAGGTTGGGAAAAACTAACCTACAGCTTCAAAAAGTAAGGTTTGTATATGGCAATCTAGTTGGAAACAGCCAAACGTAGGATCCGCATCACACATTGCAATATTTTCTACTATAAGGCTCATATATTTCAGAAACAGTGTACTTGACAAATCACTCACTACTCGAGGCCATGTTATGCAATAATTTGGGGTCTAGTATTTCAGAAATGACTAACTGATTTACTGCTACAACAACGTTGACGACTGAAACCCACCACTAATAAATGAAATAACGCAATTTTACAAAGCTTAACGATCGCATTCAACGAATATCCATAAATATTTTTCCAGTCGTTGAATCTGATCGTTAATGATTAGGGCACCAATTTTTTGACCTCAAAAATTTAAATTTTGACTTTATAATTTACAAATTTTGACTTTATTTTGATCTACCAATTTCCTGCGTTTGCAGTTAAACGCGGAGTACAAAGCATATACTAGAAATCAAACCGAAAGACTAAAAATCTTTTTTTTGTTGAAATGAACAAAAAATCAAAAGCGTG
>Ga0210059_1013099_pt1 | contig 12445 bp, 8 predicted proteins | sample Ectturendosymbi2_FD_188042 | JGI IMG/M metagenome (GOLD analysis project Ga0210059, IMG submission 188042) | Ecteinascidia turbinata endosymbiont from Florida, USA - Sample 2 (SPAdes) (version 2) | ecosystem: Host-associated > Tunicates > Ascidians > Unclassified | place: Key West, Florida...
CTACAATCCGAGTCTTTTGATACTTTGGATGACCTGCTGGGGTTTCGGGTTCAAAAGTTGTGATGTAAGTTAGTAAAAATATTTGACTAATTAGCTAATTAGTTAATTAATTAATTTTTTTATTTTAGATCATAACTTTTGAACCAGAAACGCTAGAAAGTCTATCAAAGGCTCAAATGACTCGGACTCGAGTCTAGTTTCCAATGAAAACTTCAGTGAAACACTTTGGCCTAGTGGTTGGGCCCTAGGCCAGGCAACATGAGCCAAAATGACCCTAAAACTACTTCACTTATGACGTCACTCACAAAAAACCCGCACCCCCCAGGCAAAAAGTTTTTTTTCGAGTGCAATCTACTAGACTGGCCGATCCGTTTGAGCAGTTGAACAGCTCTCTAGCGTAATCGGCGGAGGAGCTAGGGCGATGGTAAGGCAACCGAAAACTGCTGTTTTTTTTGCGAAAATCGCCAAAACCACCCAGACGCCAAAGAGTTGACAATATATTTTTTTGATCAAAAAGAGTTTTGGAAGCGGGCAGCACGGACTTGCAGATTGCTTGGCTCCTTTGAGTGCTCGTCTTAAGTGCCTTGCTCAAGCGCACAGCAGCGATAACACAGGCAGGTTTAGGGAGTCAGACCATTCGATCCGGAACCGTCGCTTTTAAAACATTGCGTTGCGTCATCGAAGTCGCGTACATATGTGCATCAGCAAAAGCAATTTCCGTAAAATTTTTTTGTCTGGGAGAACACAACACGCAAGGAACTTCAACCCCTTGAGTTAACAAGCGAGGCAATTACAGAATTTGCCTATAACGGCAACTCTAGGGGATTGCATAAAGAACATTATTGCCGACTTGACATTATAAGCGAAGTGAAATGCGTATAAAAGATGCCATCGCGACCAAACAAAATGTAACATTATGGGCGAATTGACGTTACAGAGGAAGTCGTTATAAACGAATTCAACTGTATAGAACAGATTTACAAGAGGTTTCAGGCCCCATTCGGATTAAACTAAAAAGTTAGTTTCAGAGCAAATTGTTTATTTTTAGGACAGATTGTTATTTTCAGGGCAAATTTTTCCCGCCCCCCCAGTAAAATGCCTTCCCGTGCGCTTATGGATATCACTCTTGACAGAAGTCTCACATTCAAAGACCATATCCTGAAATTGAACAACAAAGTCTCAACTCGAGTTGCCTTCATAAAGCGCCTCGTGGGTCTGACTTTGGGATGCTCATTTAACGTGCTCAACAAGTGCTTTGGTATATGCACCAGCAGAATACCGGTCCCAAGCTTGGTGCCAAAGTGTACACACATGTAAATTAGACACTCAGTTGAACGAAGCCATGCGTACAATTTCAGGTTGTATAAGATCTACCTCTACAGACTTCCTCCCTTTCATTTCTGGTATTCTGCCCCCCACTACTAGAAGAAACGCGGCATGTTTAGAGCTACATCGTAAATCACAAAATCCTGATCACCTGCTGCATGGAACCCTGCACGTACGGCACGTTCCCAACAGGCTTCGCTCGAGACGCCCCTCACAACCGTTCATGGAGAACCTCACTAACCATGACTACTCCCCCCTCCAGTACCAGATTCGTCGAAGCCATATATCTCTAGTTTCACTAACTCTCCACCAGGATGCCACATGCCGCGCAAAGCACGGGTTCAACTTAACCGCTTGCGCACAGGACACGGCCGGTTTAACGCAAACCTGTACAGAATGGGATTGGATGATAATAAAAACTGCGTGTGCGGCGACATCCAATCCGCCAGTCACATCCTCTATCACTGTACTGTTATGTCCCCTCCATGCAACATCACCAACACCACCAATGAAGACCTGATCGAATATCTTCGCAATTCTTCCTTCTAGATTTAACCGCGTAGTCCTGCAACCTGTCAGCTGTGTGTATACGACAGAAGAAGAATGACACATATTTAACTTTTGAGATGTGTTGTTCTCTGTGACAGATCCCTATTGATATAACAATCGTTTTTGTTTCGTTTAGACCAGGGATCTCCAAACTACGGCCCGTGGGCCAAATCCGGCCCGCGAAGCCATTTCATCCGGTCCGCGAAGCATTTTCTCAATAACAAAAAGATATTTTATTTACCAAGAATTTATTGATTTGGTAGAACCGTAGAATGTAACATAATCCAAAACAATCACATTACGTAAGATGTCCGGCCCCCGAACTCTTATATAATAGCTTACGTGGCCCTCTGCCAAAAAAGTTTGGAGACCCCTGTTATAAAACAATCGACTCGATGAATGCTCTAAACCACAACGCCTTTCTCAGGTCAGTGACCTTGTCAGGACTGTTCTTGCTTGGGGCGCTAAAATCACGAAAGTTATGGGAAAGAACGCAAAAGATGGGAACACAGCTTTTTTGGTTTTCCCACCTTAACAAAAAAAGCTATTTTGCTTTGATAAGCTGCGAAAATAAAAATGGTTCGACTCTGTTCTGTGTTATAAAAATAAATTTTCCGCTTTTTTCGGTGCGTGTCAGGCTACCTGTCTTGGTGTGTCCTTAAGTAGTGCTGTCTGAGATACTTTTTGGGCTTGGTGCTTCGAGCGGGTAAGAAGTCGCAGGAGGATTAAAACACACGTGTCGGTGATTATGAAGGTTTCGGGTGCAGCTGATTCTCAAGGAGCGAGGGGTTTGTTTCAAAGACTTACTTTCACAATGTGCATCCTTGGCGGGGCTGGGGGTTGCCCTCGCCCTGGTGGCCATGGCCTTCCAAAATTTCTGTTTTAATGTCAGAGACAGTTATCTTTCAATGTATTTTATATAACATAACGAGCCTCTCAGTGGCATAATTGGCGTCCTCAGCAGACCACAAATTAAAATGGCTTGCTCCGTTCCCGAACCTGCTGTAGAACACGGTTTGGTGACGACTGGAAAACGAACAATTGTCATGACCAGCGGTTTTTGTGCTGTTGTTTAGCCGATTTATTTTCTGTTCTTTTACTTGAAATTCCTGCATAACGATAGCGATTAACATTGTGCCGTCTAAGTCAGTGCATGGCACCGGTCTGAAATTTCAAAGCACCGCATTAAGCGAAAATAGTTCTTGGATATCCACAAGGTCGGCTGAAATGGGCCTCAGACTTTTTCAGCACTTTTGACACACGGGCAGTAGACTTATGCATGATGAGTAAACGCACTCATAAGAAGAAAAGCGTTATGATAACAGTGAATGTTTTCGAATCACAATATTTTTTAAAACAAGTCACAGGGAAATTGCTACAGATGCTCTACAAACTGTGAATAATTTTTCAAGAAGTCGACCTAAAAAGGATTGGTAAGCAAAAACCGCCAGAAAGTAGAATAAGCGGAACGTGTCAGGTGTTGTTACGTAAAAAATGTCAGTTTTGACTGATTTTTATAAAAACACATTTCCTTGTTTTTTGTTCAAGCCGAAACGTGAGCAAAGAAGTTCTGGATCAGAAATTTTGGACTTCAGCAATGCGCAATTCCAAATAAAACAAGCACCTATTCATAGCCGTTGTTTTCATTGCTTGAGTATCACACTTGAAGATCTTCAAGCGGATACTGGGTTTGCTATTAAAATTGAAATTTTGGTCGGAAAAAACCACATCAGCCAAACAATCGAAAAGTTCTCTTTAGCACTGACTGCGTCGCACAAAGTTTTTCTTTATGCGCAGTTGTTGCCTTCATGGGAACAATTTTAAAATTGCAAGAAGCCGCCATTTGGCAATGGTTGACCTTATGAATTTTGGCTCAGACAACTTATAGCTTACAAACCACAACCCGCGCTCAAAGTTGACAGGAAAATTTCCCTAGCCGAAGAATAGACATCAATGCAATCATTTTTGTATCTTTCGACAGTAATAAAGTGTTTCCCACTTGATGATTTAGCTTCATTTTTGAAGAAAACTAATAGTTTTGGTAAACCCTGAACCGAACAGAAGTTTTACGAAACTAACCGGATGATGAAATTTTCTGCGTGACATAATTTTTACGGTCACAATAAAACCGCTGAGCAACAATGAAGAAAAGAACTTGCAGAAGATGCGATCTTCCTGCAAATAGATAGAACTGAAAAAGTACCCCCCATTTACCTAGAGTATGCTACCAATAATCTGTTGGAAACAAAGCGCCATTATTTTGCGGACTTAGTTTGAGCAAAAACACTTTCAAAAAACGTTTTATGGTTTTCAAACATTTTTATCTCAAAAGCAGATGTATGGCCTTATGAAAACAAACCGTGTGCGTTCCGCTTAATTTTCGGGCCGCGCTGTTTGCGAAACGGAGTCCTAACAAAACAGTAACTTGACGCCTGGCATGGATCCAAAGGTTGCTAACAATTTTTTTTTTAAAAAAAAGATGTGATTTTTAATTAGTTAAGCTTTTGACTGAAGCGTATGTTTTTTATTACTCTACATCAGTGGTTCCCAAACTGGGGGTAAATTATCCCCCAGGGGCAATACCAGATTTTTTGGGGGGTAACGCAAAACCAAAACCATATTGTTGTTCTGTATTATGAACGATCACTGCAAACAATTTTCGACCTGAAATGCGAAAATTTTTTATTGAGGTAATTAGACATAATCGATACCTTGTTTTGGGTAACGGCTCGAACAATTTTGGGAACCACTGCCCTACATGATTTACCTTGAATCCTGAGCGTCTTTCTTGGCAACATGTGACGCAAAAAGTGTTGGAAAAAAACCTGGCTATTTTTAACTTTCGCTTTCACTTACCGGCAGATACGTTGCATGATTCAAACCCTTGCCTAAAATCGCCAGTGGCGTTTAAATTCCAATGTACGAAAAATCGTTCGCCTCTTCCTGCCAGCCACAAGCGCGCCGATACGAGGACACCACTTACGGCTTACAGGTTCTGCTGCTCTGTCCATTCAAAAAACTAGTGCAGGGTCTTTATCATGTGCCTGATTTTCTACACAGGAGGAAGTCTAGATCAGTGCTTAGTTATGTGGTTGTGATTGACATTGGGCGCAACGTACATAACAATAGTTGATACTGGGGAAGTGGTTATTTGTTTTTTGTCCACCAATCATTAAAAGCAACGCAGAAAAGGTGGGCTTTTCTAAAGTTGCTTTCCCTTTCTTTCGCCAACATTTTCTCACCGTCTATCATGGCACGGACGTCAAAACACATTTCAAAGCAAGAAACATCGTCGGTAGTTTCTCTGACAGTTGTGTAGAGCAGGGGTGGGCAAATAGCGCCCCGCGAGCCCAATGTGGCCCGCCACAGCGTTTTTAGTGGCCCGCGGAAGCATTCAGGAAATATGTTCAAATCTAAAATTTCCTCCACCTTATCACTGTATGCTAATGGTGAGGGTAACTTAACCAGGACTTGCTTTCATTTCCATTAGAAGGTACGGCCCTCTGCTAAATGCGACCTTGTTAAAGTGTCCCCATGGCCAAATTAATTGCCCACGCCTGGTGTAGAGGATTATATCATGGATAACACACGCTTTTCGCAGTAATGCGAGGTACAGATTAGCAAAAACAAAAAATCGCAAAGTTTTTTTCAGTAAGATATTCTTTATGACCCTCAAACGTAAAGTTGGCAATACCAAGAGACTGTTTTGCAGGTGGAATTTTTCAAACGCGATCCAGCAACAATCCTACCAAATTTGCTTTACTTAATTTCACAGCTTTGGAAAACTGTGCCTGTTGGGGTAGTGCTGTTTAGTGGCGTACGCAGAAAATTTTCATGGCAGGTTTCGGTTCAGGGACATATGGTGGTCATTTGTATTTGGTGTGCTGTTTGTGACGTCACGATTTGACGTCATTTCCATGTTTCCAAACCAACGTTTTAGCGAAGTTTGTTGACATAATAATGCATATTTTTCTACATCCACTCCCCGTATTTCATGTGGCATTGCACTGAATATAAACTATCAGAGCTCCAAGTTAGGCTATCGGAGGAAAATAAACCCAACGCTACGACACAGCAGTTCATAACTGCAGAAATATCAGGCTGCGCGTTAAAACAGGGGAGTGAAACACACTCATCACTACCTCAGAGCAGTTTACAACTGCAAAATGAGGCTGCACTACGGTCTCTTCAAATAAGAGCAGTTGAGCATTGAAGATGTGCGGCTAGACTGGCTGGCGTAGGGCCTGGTTTGCGAGATCGAATTTTACTAAATTACACAAGAATTGACAATGCGCATAAAATACTCAAGAAAACGTTTGTTTTTTGTGATGTATAGAAGTCCACAGGCCCGTAACCAGGAGGGGGCGAAGCCTCCCCTAGAAAAATATTCGTCCCCACAGGAAAAATGTGTTGAACGTATATCCAAACTATTGGACATAGTTTTAAAAAAATGTCCCCCTCTTAGAAAACTTTTCTCCCTCCTGGTGTCCCAAGCTGGTTACGGGCCTGGAAGTCCAGCAAACGTTTAGTTTTCCTTCTTCCCTACTGAGACATTATCAAATTCCTGAATGCTTCTATGTTAAATAAAGCTGTTTCTGAGCTTAACAAGCAAAATATATGCGAAAACAATTAATCTCCCTTGCCAGGTAATAAAGTTTTCGTAAAATATCAAGCTCAAGAGGGGGATTAACCCCAACCCCTTGGTAAATATAAACTATCAGCCCTCCAAGCTAGCATATCGGAGGAAAATACAATCAACGCTATGACACAGCAGTTCATAACTGCAAAAATATCAGGCTGCGCATTAAAACAGGGTAGTAAAACACACTCATCACTGCGTCCGAGCAATTTACAGCTGCAAAATGATGCTGCGCTGATGCCTTGTCGAATACGAGCAGTCGAGCATAGAAAGTGTGTGGCTGAACCGGCTGGCTCACACCCCGGTTTGCAAGATCGAATCTTGCGAAACTACACAAGAATTGAGGATGCGAAGTATGAAAGAAAACTTTCAATTTTTCGTTATGTATAGAACTCCAGCAAACTTTTAGTTTTCCTTTTTCCCTGCTGAGACATTATCAAATTCCTGAATGCTTCTATGTTAAAAAAAGCTGTTTCGGAGCTCGTGCAACAGTTCTATCATGCTACAGAAATGGCTGATGTAGCCATTGCGGTCAGCGCTTGCGCTGATCAGCCTTATCAGACAACATAAAGACTATTGTTTCGGATAAAGTGAACTATCGCGGAACACAATCTTAAAAATGCGTAATGGATGGAGGGTTTGCAAAAAGTGGTAAGGTGGTTTTCGAACGCAGACGATAGCCCGATATCCCACCAAAACATAATTATTACTTTTTGGCCCATTTACAATGTTCCTTGAAATTTGCATGCAAGTTTGTTCCATGGTATTTGCATTAAGTCGACAGATTAACAAGCAAAAAGTATGCGAAAATAGTTAATCTCATTTGCGCAGGTAACAAAGTTTTCGTAAAATATCAAGCTCAAGGGGGGAGGTTAACCCCAACCCCCCCTTCTTGCGTACGCCTTTGGTGCTGTTTGGTCTCACTCTCTCTCCTTTTCAAACCTATCCATTTTAAACGGGAATATCGTGAAACAGCCTTGGTCGAGACTTGCACCAATGAAGTCAACACCAAGCAACTTACTTCCTGCCTCCTCGCTTGGCAATCGCTTACTTCGGGGCGTCGCTGCCCGACGGTTAAATTTCAATCGCGACAGCACTGTCCGGAAGAGGGATTCAATCGAAAAAAAGCAGCACTGAGGTTCACGTCGAACGTGAAAAGAAGTTAAACGCGAGGCAGTGTTTGTGTACTAAACAGTGAGCATTACCGGCCAAATCACGTCGCGATGTCGATACCACAGCATGGCGAGGGGGGGATCGGGGTCAACGCTGCCACGTTGATCTTTTGTTATAGCTGATCGGTTGCTGCGCACGCGACGCCATAGGCCTCGATAAAACGCTTCCTGTTATGACATGACAATTATCTCATTGTTCGCACGCGCAACATGATGACGTTATGATCGCCGCGCTGCATCGCACGGTACCGGCCGAGCGTTATCATGACTGATGCGAACTGATCGGTGGGAGGAAGGATTTGCTTTAAAAGTTCAGTAAGTTTTTTTTCCCAGAAGAGCGGGTTTGCATTCAGAGAGAACCGTGGAAGCTATGTTTTCAAACTGGCCTGTTAGTTTTAGATTATATTGTTAAATAAAGCATAAAACCGGTGTTGAAATTTCGGCGTAGCGAACAAATGCCTACGCAGAAAAAAAAACTTTTGTTTGTTTGCGACCAGATCAAAAGAGTTCCTGCAAAATAATTTATTTTCATCCGTTAATCTTCGAGCCTAGGCTACTCAGGCCCTACGTTGGTGAATGCGTGCGCAACATGTCATAAATTATTTTGGCTGAGCTTAGGCCACGTGAGCAGCGCATAAACGAAAACTGGATGTAAGACTCCACTAGATGTTTTTATGTGAGTTACGTCTAATTGATTGAACGTGTATTTGTAACTTCTGGATTATTGCCTCTATTAAAAAGCTGTGAAACCTTTTGACAGGTCTTGTATATATGCGACAGAGGTCTAAGACACGTTCCTTTATGTAATACACTTTTAAATAAAATATTTTTTTGTAAATTAAAAAATGTTTTGTAAATGAAAATAATTATTTAAAAAATTTACAAATAAATCTCATAATTTAAAATTAAACAATTTTGTGATGGTGTTTTCGGCAAACTTGAATCTAGTCACACGTCACGCCATATAGTTTAGGGCAAACTAAGGGTTAACCTTTTTTCCACCATGCTTCCCTTAAGTAATTTTCCTTTGTTTTGAAGCCTCATTGACTTTAAAAAGTTGCAAGAGCGAATGTATTTATTGGTACATTTGTTTATCAAACTTTCCATGTCATAGAGCGCATAAGGGCTCGCTCCCCCTTGGAATTTAATGGCGCCGTGTCCCCGGTTAAGAACCACTGGTCTAAGGGTTCACTACAAACGTTTGAGAGAATCAGACTATCTTCTTACAGTTGCTGGTGTCTAAAGTAATCCATAAAACTCCAAAAGTCGGCGTAATCTAATACCTGAAAAGTCCATATACTTCTTCTTAAAGGTAAAGACGTCGATTCACCCGCTTCATTACTGCACAGCAAAGAACATCAATCTCATATAAGCCCTAGCCAGTGGTACACATCTGTCATGGACGAGTTGCGTGTCGCTGGGAATCAAACAAAAGAAACAAAGGCGTGAAGCTGTTATGAGAGACCGGCGAGACTGCGTTTTGAAGCACTAATTTCAGTAGACCAAACAACTGCATGTTTCGGTCAAGACCTATCAAAGGCTATTACTCACCAGAAAAAAACATAAATAGGTTTGGGTGGCACACGAACACGACTGTTCGTGCAAGACAAGGGGTGGAAGTAAAGATCGAAATTGAAATTAAGCACACTTGTTAAAACAAAAAATTTGACAAAAATCACTGTCACTTCTGACCCGGTCTTGCGAGCAGACTTCTTCCACAAGCATTACGGTCTTCCTTTTTAGGTGTTGAAATTTACTACAAGATGGTATTTTGGGGTTTAAGTAATGCGTTCTCATCAGCATAAGACTATTTATCTCAAAACCCACGATATGTCCAAAAATGTTCAAAATCACTTCATCGTGGAAAATAAAATCAAGGTCTGGAAACCAACTATAAGTTTACATTCGACCACTTTTCAGGTTGTAAAAATGATTTTAACCCCTTTTAATGCCGTTTCGGAGGGTCAGTAGAGACGTTTGAAAATCAAAAAAAATTTCTTAAAGACCTGTTTTGCTATTTTCAGCAGGTACGCGTGTGGCGCCGATGTATATTTATAGTAGTTCTGAAAAAGCACAGCAGAAATTGTAAACGCAAATGTTTGCAAAAAGAATTAGATATTTAAAAATGTTATGCTGTTTTCGGTGGGAAAAGGAAAATGTTTGTTTGACTATTTTTTAATTTTGCACGATTTGTTTCAATTTTTGAAAATTGCTAAACATGACCACTTGCATCTTACGTCTATCTTTGTTAAAGAGTTTCTCTTCTGTAAATAGCACACAGGTTTTTGAATAAGTTTCGTAAAAAACGGAATATTACTCATTTCCTTTTTTAAAATCAGCTTTTTGTCGTCAACTAGATGCTTCCATAAGACTCGTTAAGCAAAAAAGTTGTCGGAACATATACGTTACTCGCCTGTGGGTGGCTGTTAAGCGGAGCTAATCGTTTTTTACACTGTGATGTCACAATATTTTCTTTGTCTCGAAATGAGTTAGATCCTTGTTTTGTCAGCAAATAGCTAAACGGATGTGAGCGGCACTGAGAATAACTGGCAAGCTGTGCAGCATCGAGAGCGATCACGATTTAAATCTATTTTCGAAACCTTGGGACAAGTAGAAGCAAGCGACGAAAGAATTTATTGCAACAGCAAACACTGCATTAGAAAATATGCAAGGCTGCAGGAACAGTTTTTCAATCTGGTCCTTTCGTAGCCTACATCACAGAGCTTTTTCGGCACGACGTACTCTTAGAGCTATATAAAGTAGCACAACCAATTCATGCAATCGCGTAGACAATTCTGCGATCCTTAAACTGCAGACTTTCAAACAAGAGCTGGTTTAAATGATGTCAAAACGTCCTCACTTTCTGTTGCTAACCTTGTAAGCGTTGTCAGGAAAAAGCTGACGACTAGCGATTGAAAATTAGCTATTCTCAGGAGGTCAACGAATTATTTTCTGTTTTTTTTATATTGCTTGTTATTGTTTCTTTATTACTCGTAGTAATTATTTTTAATTACCGTATTTATTCGATTGTAAGCCGCACTTGAAAATAGGTTATTTAGCCTCTGAGACACTTTCACGTCCTGCAACATTTCGCGTTTAATTGGCAACTCTGGTAATGATGCTTACACCGCTACAACTATCTTCTGTTCATCATAAACCCTCCTGCGACGGAGTGTGCATGTGATGGTGAATATAAGGAGAGTTTGGTCTCGCCAAAACATAGAAAAGGAAAGACTGGGTGTCATCTGGACCTTCGAGAAGTTAAAGAAAAAAAAGTAAGCCGCCCTTGATTGTAAGCAGGAATGATGGAAAAAAGTATTACAAGCCGCGGCTTACAATCGAATAAATACGGGCTCGATTTTTTAAATATCGTCATCTGTCACAACAGAACCTGCAGCAAACGTCATCACTGACATTAAAGGCGTTTGCTAAAAATATTGTGACGACATAAGGGAACTGACTGGTTAATGTGCTCGTTTCTTTCTATAGAACCGAAATACTGTAAAGTAAATGCGAAGCTGTCTCTTCAACATTCCTTCTGAGGTTTTGTGCTAATCGTTGTGATTGTAGTCTAATTAGGTTACGCACTTAGTCACCACAATTTTGGCAGAGTAAAGCAGAGGCAAGAATTTCGTCGCAAAATCCTAAGAATTTGGCGAGCAAAATGCAACAAGAAGAACCATATTTTTTGCGGTGGGTTTTTGTGGGCTTGAACTAACTGGAAGCCTGCAACGAAAAAAAAACAGAAGTTAATCTGAATGTACGGTATGCAGCATACGCTGGGACGTTGAGAGGAAATTCAGGCCCTGGAAGAGGCAAATTATTAGGGCCACTAGCGTACGGAGGGGGGAGGCCACTGTGCCATGGCCACCCCCTCAGAACGTAAAAATAAAAAATGTAAAAACAGTATTGTCTCAAACTTGCTTCCAGAATGCACAAAAATGCGTATTGTTAGGTGTAACTTTGCAAAATTTTCCCGGGGGCATTCCCTTCGGCACTTCCCCTAAAGTTGATTTATGACGTCACATCATTGTGACGTCACACGATTGTGACGAAAAACTTGTCCCCCTCGGAAATTTTCTGCGTTTGCCACTGATTAGGGCGCTCTACAGAAAAGTCGAGTTTTCTCAAGTGATGATAATGAAGTTGAGTGATTATCGATGCTTTTTCCTCAGTCCTGAAATACGTTTTGCACTAGAAAATATAACTACAGGCGTTAAAGACAGACTCAATCATCTTTTCAAAATTAATCGAAAAATTTCAGTTTTTCAGTAACAGTTAAAATATTAGTAATGTTTAGCAATTGTTTGAAATGAGCAATTGGCTATGGCACAAGTTTGTCCACACTGCTTGAGCAAATCTGAGGGAAGAAACCTAAAAAGTGAAACACTGCCAGTATTGCCTTTATTTTGTTACTCCTTAATGAGTTTTGTGCCCGCTTTGTTTATTAAGAGTAGCAGATCTTTAGACTTCAATTGTCTTGCAGCTCAGCAGGCAATACGAACATAAGAACGAAGTTTGTAGTTTGCCAAGGTTTTCAATATATGAAACAGCTGACTCAGGAATGAGCAATATATTTCCAAACACAACCATAACAAAAGAGTTTATTATTTAAGCGAAAGCCTAAAATCAATAGCTGCAACCCATCTCTGCTTGAAATTATAAGGAAACCATAGGCGTACGGGAAGGCATTTTACTGGGGGGGTGGAAAAAATTGCCCTGATTTTTGAGCAACTAGCGCTTGCCCTGAAAAATCAGG
>Ga0210059_1013100_pt1 | contig 12445 bp, 10 predicted proteins | sample Ectturendosymbi2_FD_188042 | JGI IMG/M metagenome (GOLD analysis project Ga0210059, IMG submission 188042) | Ecteinascidia turbinata endosymbiont from Florida, USA - Sample 2 (SPAdes) (version 2) | ecosystem: Host-associated > Tunicates > Ascidians > Unclassified | place: Key West, Florida...
ATAGTCGGAGATCTCGGATCGTCCTCACAAACGTTGGTTTGGTGAAAAAATTGCAGCAACATTCAAAAAATTCGCATCGACCGCAGACGACAGTGCCGTGAAGTGCGCGTCACACGAGACCCAACCAATCTCGACCGTACCTGGCCAGGACCATGGCGCTGTTGGGCCTCGGCCTCTCCGGGATGGGCGGCCGCCCGTCAGGGGTGGTCGCGGGTCGCGCGCCGGTTCCGTTCGTTTGTCTGACGAAACAAAAGAAAGCGAAACGTCACTGAAAGCGTATGACGCAGGCGAAAGAAAAGCGAACCTTGTAAGTTGCGCATCAAGGAAGAAAAAATCCAGCTCGGAATCCGATCCGTTCGGCTCGCATTGGGAGGCAGCGTCGTCGAACGCGTGCGCATTTTTCAAAAATGCCTCGGCCAACGACAGCAAAGACTAAAATTACAAGCGCGTCATGAGATGACTTCTCTCGGAGGCGCCAAACTGGTCACGCATGAACGCGCGCATGCTATGCAAACAAAGAACTGAGGAACAAAGATGAATTATGACTCACATTACAGCGATAGCACTCGCTTTTCAAGAAGTAGGGACGCCGAAACTCTTTAGTTCAAATTAGACGAAATGGCCCGCGCGCGCTCACCTCCCCACAACGCCATCGCAGCGCAAGCATCGCCCGTGAGACGTTTGGGCGACAGGCGACCTGACGCCGATAAACAGCGGATGGTGACGACCAGGGCTGTAGTGTGCAACTGCGAACGAATTGTTTTTATCGATTTTAAGGCTTCGGTCGGGACAGTTTGACCCGTTCCAGATTTGCCAGAATTGCGAGTTGTGTTTGACAAGTACGTGCAGTCCGCATTGCTTAAAAATTCCCAAGGACCAGTGCAGATCGCATTCAAAGTCTGCGTCTCGTGTTGTACAAGCGATGGCCTGGCCTGCGTCAGACTTGTAAATATTTGATTTAAATCAGACGCGCTTCTGATAACGAAACGGGAAGAAAATCCGAAAAAAGGAGATGAAAGTAGAACCAAACGGAGCCAAACATAATCATATACCATTCAATATCACACAGCATGGCAACACATCATAAGCAAAATAATCTCTTCGACATGATTTTTCTATGATACGAAATCAAAAAGAAACTATAAAAAGAGGTGAAACACTACTCGGCTATTTACGACATATTTTGGTGCAAAAACGTTTTGCAATGAAGCTTTCGGAGATTTCACGCTCTTTGCAACTGTAATTGAGGATGAATACCTCTACGAACGGTAATTACGGATGAATATCTACTTTGCAACGGTAAGTGCAGATGAATATCTGCTTTACAACGGTAATTGCGGATGAATACGTACTTTGCGAACGATGCGCTGAGGCGTTGCTCCCATCACGCTGCCTAACAAAAGCGCTACCCCACCGGCAACCCCACCCGCAAATGCGAAAACTAACAAATGCAAAACCCGTATTGAACGACGTCAAAAAAATATAAAATAAAATATAAAATATAATTATAAAATATAATTATATTTTTGAAAAATATCAAATATAAAAAAAAAACAAAATACTAAATAAAACACAAAAACATAAAAGAAATGCGTACCACCTATCAATGCACTAACATGAAGAAGCAAAACCCCCTTTCAGTGACGTCACTGGGAGCAATCCTTTTTTTGGTTCTCGTGAGACGCAAACGTCATCAAATACGTAATACGTCACCAAACACGAAATACGTCATTAAACATGAAATACGTCATCAAAACATGAAATTAAATACGAAATACGCCATCAAACACGAAATACATCATCAAAATACGAAACACGTACGGCGATCGCGGGGGAACGAGAGGAGCTTGCGTTGAGGGGTCGGCCAGGCCTGGAAAACTGCGCCGGTGGTCGATGTTCACGTAGACTTGTCGATCGGGCACAGAGGGAGCCGGCCCGGGCATGTTCCGATAAATTGCGCCGCCCCCGCCGGCCGGAACTTTTTGGCGGGTGAAGTCCGGGTTCGAGTCGCCGCGACGCACGTTGATGTAACTGCGGGAGGAGAGCAGCGAAGAAGGATTTCTAAGTTTTGTTTCGACCGCACCGATCGTTGTGACCATAGCCAGGGTTGTCGGGCTAGAACCCAAATTCTAGGCTCCGGGCATCTAACTTTTTTGACTGCGGCTCCAACGTCGACAAGCTTTTGGTTCCGGTTCCAGAACAATTTGGTCCAAAAAAACAGAAAAAAACACTGTATCATTTGTATCACTCGCTTGTCCCACAAACCGTCTCTGTGAAACCGGAACCCAAATTTCGGGCTCCGACCCCACAGCCGTGGCCATAGCACGCTTGATCGACTAACGTGAAGAATTGTCTGCTGAGTGGTCGCTCAGGCTCCCGGGCTCCAACAGACCGATATCTGAGGGTCACGTTCCAACGAACGAGTGTGTTAAGGACAGCATCGCTTTCTCTTTTAGTTTGTTTATAGCAGGGGTGGGGAACCTGCGGTCCGCGGGCCAAATGTGGTCCGCGCGAACATTTGATACGGCCCGCACTAGAGTTTTTGCTACCCAAGTTAGAGTACAAGTACAGCATCGAGTCAAAACGAAGCTCCTAGATTCGCAGGTACTTAGAGAGTAAGTCAAGGGATGTCGCTCTTCCTCATAGTTGATAAAGGTAGAATTTTAGGACGAAATTACTTGATTTTGCGGCCCGTGATAGTAAATAGGTTCCCCCACCCCTAGTTAACCCTTTTTCCTGTGTTCGTTTCATTTTCATTCTTTTTATTTGATTCTTTTGTGTATTTGTATTTTTGTCGTTCTGGGAAGCCTTGCTGAAGCTAAACCAGACCCGCAGCCGCGTGGGCGTTCGGAAGTTGTGTCCCCCAAATTCTGTTGTGCCGAGAAAAATTTGTTTCAAACGTGTAAAAAAAAACAAAAATTTTGCCTCCTGCAACGTATTTTCTCCGAAAAAATCTAAAACCTGGTCGCCGGCCTGAGCTGAACGCGTAATCGAAGGTGCAACTTTGTCGCGGAAGGTGTGACCGTAACACTATGAGATCGGGATCGTTTCCGTTGGGAAGTCTTGGCAAACCCGCTTAAATCACAGTGAAATCGGCCGCTCGCCCGTCTCTTCGATAACATTCGCCAGCAACAAACTGCTCAGAAGTTCAGCATCCAGACCAGGACGACGTTTGCGTCGTCGTCTCGTGGCTGGCGTCATGGCGTCGATGTATTTTGCGACATTCAAACAAAGTGGTTATGAGGCAATAGGGCGTCTCCGATGACCGAAAGTGGGTGGGGGGATTAAGGGTTGCGGCAGCGCAAGATGAAAGTCGAGCGCGAAAGCGTCATTTTAGCGACAAATTGCTTCGACCGATATTATGGCTCCTGCCGGGACAGTTCGGATCGTATCAAATTTGCACGAATTGCAAGTTAGGTTTGACAAAAACATGTTGCTCGACGAGAAGCTTACAGGCTGTGAAGTACGTTACGCACTTGACAGACACTGAAACGTCACAAAGAACAGTCACGAAAACGTCACAACGGACATTCGCTAACGTCACAACGGACAGACACTAACGTCACAAAGGACTAACGTCGGTCTTGACGTCGCGGATTCGCCGTCATGGAACGTTGCGGACGTGAACTCGCCGGTCTGGTAATCCGAGTCGAAGCTGGTCTGCGTGGCCAGGCCCGGGCCCTTCTTCAGGTCGTCGTCGGCGGGCGGCGGAGAGGAGGGGGAAGGGTTCCAGCCGTTGTGGGGCGACGGGGGCCGCACCGTGCGGCGCGCGAACTCCGGGGTTCGACATCGGGTCTGTGGATTAGAAGGAGCCGAGAACGGGTTGAGGAAAGCACAAGAACTCGGGAATGGTCGGGAAATGGAGGCTAGCATCACGTTGGTGGGCGTTGAAAAATAGCGTACGCGTGGGCATCGGAAGGATTTTATCCAGCTGGGGGGGGAGGGGTAATAGTGGATTTTTGCAGGGGTGGTCGAAAGGATTTTTCCAGAGGAGGCCCAAAAGTGTTCAAGTTTCGTTTTTCCCACTCGAAACTAAGAAAACAACCTTTTTTTTGCTAAAAAATTCATAAGAAAAAGTCAAATGTCATAAACCAGGGGCCAAAGTCCCCCCCTTCCGACCCCGTGATCGTGTGATTTAAAAAATACTTTGAAAGGCCGTGGGTTTTATTTTTTCCTTTGGCAGGCAGTCCAGTTTCAGAAAATAGCGTTGTTTGAGTGCACCAAGTTGGAAAGACATTTACGAATAAAATTTGGAAAGACGTTTACGAATGAGAAAACTACATTGCGATTGCCAAGCTCCGCGCCAGGTACTATGTGTCTGTGAAGTTATCGGGCACGCTTGCGTTGCTGAACAGCAAACTTGCGTCCGTCAAGCATACACGGATCATGGCCACATATTCGCACGCCCAAGACCACAGGTACGGGTCACGGGCCCATCGCGGAATCACACCAGAAAACGGCAGTTGAGGGTCTCTTTTATTCTGCAACTACAAACTACGTTGCTGACACGCGCACCACCCAACTGAATCGGACAAAATCAGACTTGAGATTTCCATTTTCAACAGGGGCAAGACGCAATTTCGGCGTAATATATGAAAACAAGGGAATTGGTGAACGTGCTTCACGTGATATATTTGCTGTTTCTAAGTCTACAAGCTACCGCCCGAAACTGACCGCCCTTGCGAAGCAGGGCGTACCGATGAGGGGTACAGTCCCCCGGGCGCCGAAAAGTCCCGACAGTGTCGCAAGTACTTTCTTCAATACGGTGCATTAGCTCCCGAAAGACCTTATGTTCGGACATGGGAGAAGCCAAAATTGCTTCTTGCTCCAGGCGTCATCTGCCCTCGGTACGCTCCAGCTGCGGAGCGCAAAAGTTCAAAGCACAGAAAGCGCAATAATTTAACCCAGGGGTTGCCAAACTGCGGCACATGTACCATCAGGGGTACATTTAAGGTTAGCAATAGAAGAAAAATATGTATTTGCATATCATTCATTGCTAAATATTTACACATGCATCAGTGCATGTTATTTTCGAAAGTTGTTATTTGCTTATTGTTAAATAAATGTCTATCTATAGCATGATAAAATACTTTGTCGTATGAAATTTTAGGGGCACATGTCCATCTGTCGAAATGCTGAAGGGGTACATGGTCAGAGAAAGGCTGGAAAGCCCTGATTTAACCCAACTTACCGGAGACTGATCAACGCGACTGGGCGCAAGGCCCACTTTCGGGGTCGGGTCGTGGGAGCAGGCCTGGCCCAGGCCGGCCGTTGACGGTCCTGGACGCTCGGAGGAACACGTAACCGGGCCCTGGTCCCAGCGCGGCGACTCGACGCAGGCCATTTGCGCCGCATTCAGATTGTAGTACGGTGAACCGCCGTTCTTTTCCGGCGTCATGCTGACGTAGAGGTTGCCATGGTGAGGCGATCCGGACGCCTTCGAAACGTCTGCAAAGGGACGGACGGGCGGCGTCAACTCGGAGTTCAGGGTCTGGGCGCGTTGGCTGCAGCCCCAGTAAACATGAGGGCGGCAGAACACACTCAAGGGGTGTTGTTTCTGCGTCTGGCTGTCTTTGGGGCGTTTTGTTGGCCCTGTGCCACCCGCAGACAATATTGTTTCGACGTGTTTTTAGAGACTCGAACTTTTCCAACGGTTTCTCAAAATACAGTAGAAATTCGCTTTACTACCACCATCAAAATACACTAAAACCTTGATTCACGACTATCTCGGCATTTCGACAAAAAAGTTGTGGTCTCCGGAAATATCTTAGCGGCGTCACCAAGGCCAAACCCGGAAAGAAACCCTGCAGAACGTCACTGCAAGCCAACACATCGCGATGCTTGAATAGAATATACGTCGCAACGACGTCCCAACAACGTCGCATATCGCGCGGATGCAGAACAATAGTTTTCGCAGTGGTTTTAAACACCGCCGACGGGCACTTGCGACTTTAAGCGCGAGATCCCGCATGTTCTTAGTGTTTATGCTGATTTACAAACCGCCAGAAGACGGTTGTAAGCCGTACAAAGCATGTACTGTTTGGACCACCTTTGGGCGTTAACGCGGCTTCCGAAAAGTTAAAGTGCTACGCAGAATCCACCGCTCTGCGCAAAGTACCATAGCGTCCAACACGCTTGTCAGGGCGACTGGCACCGTTTACTTGTTTCTTTTAAATGCAATGCTTTGCTGACTAACGTAAGAAGTCATAGCAGTGAGAAGACTGCCGTTTGCCACAAAGCAGAGACTAAAACACTTGCGTCAAAAGCAAGGATCGTTTTGAAAAAGACCACAAACAAAAGCAGAAGCTTTCGAAATAATTACCGTAAACCGAAACTTTGCAAGTCGGTGTAACACTAACAGTTCAAGGATCAACTGTCGCGGATTGCGCCAAAACAAGGCCGGCGGTCACGTATTTTTCCATAACCACAACAGGCTTTTAACCGCAGTCGAAGGAAATTTAATCCGTCACCAACTCAGTGTCGGAAACGTCCGTCAAGCAGCAACGTCGATGACGGCGCGAAGGGCTACGTCACAAAGCGGCGAAACACACAGGATCGTCGCTGGCGGTACCTTTCTCTGGTGCCTCTCGCCTCGCAGCGCTGGCGATCTTCTTCGTTTGTTGCTGAGCGAACGGCGGGAGTCGAACCAGGTTGGGCGAACAATTGAGATCTGGCATTTTTTTCAGGCAAAAGAATAAGTGAAATTCGTAGCAGGTCTTGCGACGCCGTAATATTACGAACATATAAACGCAAACTTCAACAAAAACACAAAACATAATGGTTGCAACGTCATCGCGGTGAAGGCCGCCCGGTTGGAAAAGACGTGCAGCATGCTACGATGAAAACTATGAGATACGTTCAAAAAAAAACAATGATTTAAAACATTTCCAGTGGTCCACAGAGAGTGATTTTCAACCTTTTTTGGCACATGGACAATCTCTTTACAGAAATATCCGATGGACCACATTGCTACGCTGACGTCTCATCAAAAACTTGTTGAGACTGTGTTGCACATAGGTCAGTGAACGTTTCATTAAGGATTTGTGGATCTTTCTGCGGACAACTAGAAATGACACACAGCTGGCAAACGATATTTGTTTCAGAAACATTTGATCCGTTTTTGTTTAACTTTCCGTTTTCCAAATGAAGTTTCACGTATTTACAAAAAATCCTTCTCAAACGCAATGCGCGCGTGCGTGTGCGCGCGGGAGGTTACGGGCAGTTAAAATCATCGCGGGTGTCGAAAACAGCTGCATCATCATCATCATCATCACAGGAACAGTATCAAGCGAAATTTCCGATTTCACGCCATGTGGTGCACACGCACAGAGTAATGTTCTACATATCAAATACGCTGAGAAAACCGATTATTATGGCTTAGGGCTAAGTGTTTAGGTAAGTGTGTCGGGTTAGGATTTTTGTTATGGTTAGAAAAAGAAAAATAATAATTGAGGTCTACGACTAAGTCCAACATTTTTCAGTGGTTACTGTTATTCCAGTACTGCAGCTTGCTGTGAGTATCTGACATCTAACTAAAAGGTTTTAGTTTACACAACACACAGATCAAAAAAGTTATCAAATCGCTAAACTTTATTCCTTTAGTCAGAGAAGCAAAATAACTGACAAACAATAACAGGTCACAAATTCCGCTTCACACCGGCACGCGTTTCGCGCAGTCACCAGAAGACGAGGCCTGCTGGCAAACCGTCCTGCCACCAGGTTCCAGTACCACTCACCATCGAACGTCGGGCACACCGTAGACGTCGCTTTCGTGAGCTGGCCCGAACGGAAGCGCTGTACGAGCTGTCTCAGGTTCGGCGTGCCTTCGACGCACACCTTCACCACGGACAAACCGCCTGAAACAATACGTACGCGCTCGCTGGCGGTGGATTTTCCATTATGCGTTACGTCGTCACGGCAACGAAATCGATACGGGCGACGAAATAAGCTTTGTCCTGGGACGAGCGTCAGGGCCGTAGCCAGGTTTTAAGGTTTGGCGGGGGGGGGCAAAATACATTTTAAGGGGGGAAAGACTTTTGTTTTTATTATATGTTTAAAGCAAATTTTTCTGGGCACAAAATTTTTGGGGGGAACAGAAAACTTGGGGGGAGCACTGCCCCCGCAATGCCTCCCCCGTGGCTACGCCATGACGAGCGCCAACCGAAATCGCGAAAAAGATGCTCGATCGCTCACCGGAAAAATCCGGGAACTGGAAGCTAACCGACGTCGTTGTGTTTCCGTCCAGCACCGCTTCGTGCTCTTTCACGTTTTCCAACTCTTTCGTTTTCCACGTTCGAATCACGAGGGCTACAGAAACAGAAACAGCATTATTACGTCACTATCGACCAGCTTTTTCACTTCGCCTTGTCCTGTGACGCAGCTCGAAGACTTCAAGCGGAAAGTAGATGGGAGGGTCCGAGCACGGCAAGCGCGCAGAGCTTCACACTGTGGCAGCAAGCAACAATGGAGAACGCACGCCGTGATCATTCTATTTCTGCTTGTTCGCGTCACTTACACATAGGTGCTATTCTTGATGTCGCTCCAACCGAGCAGTCTCAATAGTAACAAGGTTTAGATGCCTCTCTGTAGAGGCGGGGAGGGAAACGTAAGTCACCTGCACCTGTTCACCACTAACTAAAATCTTCCACCCAGGAGCCATTGTTTGGAAGACTTGCAGCCAGGGACTATGAGAGGGGTCAGGCCGGTAGCCAGGTTTCAAGGTTTGGTAGGGCAAAAAGTTTTTTGAGGGGGGCCAGATTTGTTTGTATAATATTTTTAGAACAAATTGTCTTTGGCACAACACAATTTGGGGGCCACATAATATTTGAGGGGCACTCCCCCCTAATTCTCCCTTGTGGCTACGGGCCAGGAGGGGGTACAAGAGGTACATCGTACCGGTAGATACTGAGGCCCGGGAAGATGAATGTAAGCACTCTTACTTTTTCTGTAATCAAGCCCAAACTTCTTAGTGTAAGCCAGTTGCCAGTATAAAGATTAATCCATTTGTTAAATCTTAAGCGTGACAGCTGATTCTCATTACTATGCAAACAAGCTATACAAGTTTCGACGAGGGGGCCGGTATCTGTTTTGCAGTACACAGGTCTATGTGGAGGGCTGCTAAAACCGGAATGCACATCAGTGTTTAGGTGATTTTCAAAATGTTATACATTGCAGCAACTTTATACAACTGCCTGCTGACTTCATCACTTGCTGCGAAGCTCAAAAAAGACAGAGTGGCGATGCTGTGCACGTTAAAAGCAATCAGGAGCTGTTTTTTTTCGCTGAGACATTTCGGTCATTTGTCCCGTTCATAGTGTATAACTCGCCGTAACAGTATTCACTAGTCTATATTTTCAGACATTATGACCGAATTGACTTAACTCTTTTCGGTCATTACGAAAACAATTCGGTCTGTGACCGAATAAAAAACCTGACTCAGGAGTCACAAATAGAACTCGCCCAGCAAGTAACTGCCCGGCTGCAGAGGCAACAACGCATTTCAGCAACACGGACGAAAATGCAAAATCTATGCCAGTGTTTTTCGACCGGGGTTTTGCAGAAACTCGAGTTCCGCGAGTGGCTGCCAGAGGTTCCGCCGAAACAGGCCGAAATTCGCCGAAACCGACCGAAATTGCCTGGGACGAAATTCGCAAACACCTTTCAATGCGGTTGTAGCAGCATAAACACTTGGATCATTGCACAGGGTTCCATGAGCAACGCAAACATTTGCTGAAGGTTTCGCTGCAGCAAAAAGGTGGAAAAACACTGATCTACGCGGAAGTCAAAACACGCTTGTCCACGTGCTTAAGAAAATCAAGACACAGATCGGTGATGTTCTGCAAGCTGTACCGGCCTGCGGTGTGGTTAGCTGTAAGCTTACCGCGTTGATGATCGGATACCGCACCAAAACTAGGAAAAGCAGAAACAGCCGCTGTAGAAATCCGATAACCAGTAACGATCGCACAAGAACGCGAATGACCAGTAACAGTCACCTTAATTCGGACAACGAGAAAAAGTCGCCAAAACTCCACAACACGAATAACAGACAATAGCGGCAATAAAATTCGGAGAAACTGCGACAACCAAGGCCGCGAAATGTTTTACCTGTCAGTCCGCAACGACCGCAAGGCCGCCATTCTCCTTATTCTATATATTCGCTGGGATCGACGGTGAAACGTCTGCGCGCGCAGCAGTTCAGGTTTCAACTTAGGAACCCGAACAAACGTGAGCTTGGAATGCAGCGCCGTTTTCAAGCAATGCTTCAGAGTACGTCGAATACAATGCGGTTGGAACGAAAACAGGCAGCATTTCGATGCAATCGCTGCCTGAATGTGGTTCGTCGTTTGGCGCTGATATGGCAGCTTTTCAATGATGATCATTTATTCAGAGGGTAACGCTGTCCAGGCTTACAAACGAATTTTGGCGCAAGACAAATCGCGAGGTGACTCTTTGTTTGATAAATCAAACGGAAACAGTTCTTCGTACTCGGGCATTGTTAAACGAGCGGAAGACGATTACGCACGTAGGGATATAATCAAGTGGCACCACCAAGAAAATCAATTCCACTGTTTGCGTCCACTCCAAATTTCTTCGAATCACGTTCGGGCTGAAAACTTAGTTCGGTGCGAAGAGCAGAGCATCGCTACCAGTTCTATGTTTAGTGTCGATTCGATGCGCCATGGCGAAAAAACAGCCAAAAAGTAGATGGTGTGGCAATCAAGCCAAAGCAGGTTCATTCTCGAGGAGCAACAGCGCTGGTTTGTGAACGTCACGAAAAACTCCTTTGGACAAAGAGGAGCGGCAGACCCTTGACGCAAACGCAAAACCGCCATGACGATCAAATCTACGAAGTCGGCCACTGGACAGTGCAGCACAAAAGAACGCAACTGGACAGTTTCTATATTGTAACGCAGGGGCTCTCAGCCTTTTTCTTACCATGTACCCCTTCGGCATTCCGACAAATGAGCATGTACCCCTACAGCATTTCAACAGATAAGGATGTACCCCTTCAGAATTTTGACAGAACATGTACCCCTAAAACTCCTTATGACAAAATATATTCTCATGATTTTTCACAGATATATTTAACAATATACATATAATGACTTTTGAAAATAATATTAGGTGATACATGCATAAAGATTTGAAAATAAACAACATGTAAATGTATTTTTACCTTCTATTGCTAACCTTAAATGCACCCCTTCGGATCGGCAAATGTATCCCCATGGGTACATGTACCCCAGGTTGGGAACCCCTGTTCTAACGCCTTCGACAGGGTTGTCCAGAAAACAGACAAGAGTTGAAACCGAAATCTGCCAAGCAAACGTAAGCGAAGAGGTTCCATTTCGGTGCTGCGCTGTGAGCTCGTTTCGCTTTTGACTGAACAATCACATAACTGGTTGCGTTTAGCCCCACTTCGCTGTTTTACGCATACGCTGCGTTATATTTCGAACTGATTTGCGATTGGCGAGTCCTCGCTTTTGTGTGCAATTCATCCCTGGCAGCGAATTTCATGCAGGAAGAGACGCTTGCATCAAGCAAGTGCAAGTGCTTGTAGCAAGTTCTCCCACCATGGTCCTCAAAATCGTGCGCAACGATCAGCGTCATGACAAAGGTTGCATGCAAAGTTGTACTTCGTGCCAGGGACCAAGTTCATGGGGGGGACGGAGGGGACATAATATCTTTTGTCCCCCCCAATATTTTGTGATAAAAAATAATGTAGTTGTGCAAATTTCATGGTTACTTCACTGTTAGAAACGTTTCCCCAGCATAAAACCAGGTAATAAATAAGAAAAATGAACATTATCACTGGACCATCTGTGGACACAGTATACAGATTTACTATGTAAACTGAATAGTCATGATTGTTGATAATTGTGTTGGTTAATTTGAATTGCCAAATCGATGTGCACATAAACTTCGCTCAATCACGAATGCTTGCGCTGGTCTGTAACCTGCAATCAGAATACGGTTGCCACCAGGCGCGAAGCCAGGGGGACAATGTCCCCCAATTCCAAAGTTTTCAGGTTAATAAAATATTTGAAGTACTGTATAAGCCAAAGAAATACTTCAGTGCAAATCAACGAAACTGCCTCAAGGAACGTATCCTACTTCAGCTTTTAGTCCAATACAAGCTTGTATCTGACCTTTTGTAACCAATGGCGGACAAGTAAATCCAATTGGAGTAACGCTTTTCGCAGCTGTTTCTGGCGAACCAGCTTGCTATATCTGGTCTAATAGTCACGTAAGCTTCATTTCAAGACCATTGCAAACTTCTCCTGAAATAAAACACACAACTTGCACCAAGTATCTTGGAGTGTATATCGACCAAGATCTTTCTTGGACAGAACACATACATAACCTTGAAATGAAACTATCCCGAAGTGTTGCAATGTTTTATAGGATAAGATACTACCTAAGTAATAATGCATTGAGATCAGTT
>Ga0210059_1013101_pt1 | contig 12445 bp, 8 predicted proteins | sample Ectturendosymbi2_FD_188042 | JGI IMG/M metagenome (GOLD analysis project Ga0210059, IMG submission 188042) | Ecteinascidia turbinata endosymbiont from Florida, USA - Sample 2 (SPAdes) (version 2) | ecosystem: Host-associated > Tunicates > Ascidians > Unclassified | place: Key West, Florida...
CTTTTAAATAAAAATAACGAAAAAATGCCGCTTGTTTTTTGATTGCCCCCCCTCAAACGTTAGGTCTCGATCCGCCACCGAAGCAGGGCGGATCCAGCCAGTAACATTAGGGGGGAGATTTCAATAATATTTGGTAGTCAAGTCTCATAAAGGCTTCGCTGCTGTAAGAGGGATGAAGTATACTTTACAACAATGCTGTGACAAAAGAATGGACGACAAAACGGCCTTATGTCGCGAATGCTGCTTTCCGAATTGTAAAAAATCATGGTGAATAGTTATTTTCGTAGGTTTTAGGGGGGCGATCGCTCTCCCTGGATCCGCCCCTGCGCCAAAGCACAATCAAGGGTAGAATGAATATCGAAGTGTACAAGGCATGGCTACCCACTTTACCAATGCCGAATTTTGCGCTTTGCTTTGTTCCTTTAATTTCGTAACATGTAATCCAGAGCGTTTTGCTTGTACTGCAAGTTTCTTTATATGCTGTAAATTTGGTCAAATCCCAACCTGGTTTGTGGTATCGGGCAAATGATGTAACTTTTTAAGAAAATGTGTTGAAATTGCTCATATGTGATCAGAGGAGCAGTCGTTTTTCTGTAGACTTTAGGACAAATACACAAACCCGTAATTTGTACTTCCCATTCCTTTCTGTTTTTTTCAAGAATTTTGACCAATTCGGTTTTGACGAAAATGGCGGACAAAGTAAGCGAAGTCAAAGACATAGCATAGAAATAGACGTTTCGCTATAAGCATTGATGTTAGCAGTGTTTCTCGGTAAACACTGCTACCGCGTTTCAATAAACACTGGTGGTTACCGAAACATCTGCGTTGTGTCTTTGATTCGGTTTCGATCCGCCGACCTTCTCGCCCAACCACTGTAAGTTGCAGAAGACTTTAAGTGTGCTCAAGTGATGAAAAGCGCGTTGCAATTTCAGTCCTAGTTTACTAAAATCGCTGAGAAAAATTCAGTTGTTAAACATTTTGCACGCGTTTTGCTCAATAAAGCTTTCTCTATTGTATCAAGGAAAACCATTCTATCCAGCTTTTAAAGCCGGTTCGTTAAAAAAATTTTGTTCTTATTTGCTGCAGCCGCTCGTGTTCAACGCACTTGAGTGTGTTCAACTCCTCGTAAGTTTTCCGATAAAACTGAGTTGGACGAAAGAATCGGGTAGGTGTGGTAATGTGAAAGTCAACTCTGTGTCTTGCATTAGTATCGAAGTTAAAGTCTGTGGTGTGCGATTTTCCTGTTGATGGCATCACTGCTTCATAATGAGGATGAGCTGAAAATCTCAAACGTACCTTTTTCAAAGTTTTATTCACTTTCAAACCCGTATTTCCATCGGGATGATCACGGGGACAGCAGTATGCGCATTTCTCGAAACACTATGGTTTTCAGCAACCGCTGATAGTTAGGCAGGCTCTACACTACGCCGTGACCAAGCCACGTCGGAACTGTAATCACGCCACCCTGGCCGGCCTCTGCGGCGCTTTTCCACGGGACATGTCTCGCCAGCCATTTTGTGGGGCATTATTATCAAGTAGCCGAACCACCGCGGCTGGGATCCCTCTGTTCGGAAAAGTGGTTCGACATCTAAGCTTCCAAGAATTTCTCAGCTGAGAACTTTGTCGCGTAGCGTTGTGCCGTGAACTCTTCGTAAAAATCTTATCTCTGTCGGTTTTCCAACGGTATGATGTTAAAATGATTTTTCTGCACTAACTTGATATCTAGTAATACGCATTCAGCAACATGCTCTGTCTGTTTGACGCAAAATTTTTCGCAGAGCTCTCGGTTTTTGTCATCGGGGGAGAAAACTCGGAGCAGAATTGTTTCACGCATGATCTTAACCCAGCAAAGTGTGAAGAACTGCCGGTATGTTGTGCTCAAAACGTTCAAGGTTATTTTTTCTGCGACGACAATTTGATTTTCACAAAGTGGCATTTGAGCATGACATGTGCGTGGTACGCCATACTTCATGCAGTTTTTAACGATTTGCTTGGTTATGTTATGAAAAACACTGCTATTTTTAAAACTGATAACTAAAGGCAAAAACTGCTACAAGCGGTCGACACAAGAATTCTTGATTTCAATGTGTAGCTTCGAAAGGTTTATAACAACAGACTAGAAAGAAAGGAACTCAGGATTTCTTATGTTGTTGTTTTAAAATCAATTTCAGCCAAATTTCAACCAACCTGGACTGTCTTTCTGTTCGAGTACGCAAAGCTTTTACTGTTGCGTTTTCTTGTGTTATAACTTATTATGCAAAGGTTCGTATGAAAAATATTTTTTATTTTGTCCGCTTTTGGCCAAAGACAACTTTTACATTCAGATGTTATCCATTGGACGATGTGGCGCTGCCACTTGTGTGGTCGGAGATTGTTTGTATGTGATTGGTGGAGGTGATAAATTGCTGGGCGGGGAGCAATTCAAATCAGTGGAAATGATCAATTTGCAGTGCACATCAAAGTGGACTGCTGTGACAGACATGTTGATGGAACGGCAGTATGCGACAGCGAGTGCTCTTGATGGTGAGTGCTGTTGCGTCTTTCAGCGGTCGTCGTCGCGGTTGTTTAGCACCAAACACATGAAAGCTTCTTCTTGATCAGAAAATCCACTGTCGCTGCTAAGACATTCTGAAATTTTCACTGTTTTTTTAATATGCTTTGTTTCGTAGACTTGCATGCGTTTTCCCCCTCCATTTTGCATGTTCCACAGCTTCAGCTCTATGTGTGTAATGAGTATACCAGCCTCATGCACTTCAGCGAACTCGCTGCCAACATCACGGAAACTGCGACAAAAGTACTTGGGTTTTAGAAACTGAAAGCTTTGCTGGAGTTGTACCTCAAACGTAGAAAAAATGGTGCGAATGAAAAAAAGCGCGAGAAGTTTGTTTACAAAAGTGAAAGCCCCACAATTTTATGTTTATTCTAACATTCAGGTCGATTTATAAAATTATGAAGAAAAGTTGCTTTGAGTTTTTGACAATGCGTCATTTGTATTTTTATGTTAAAGTATATGACGCTGTGCCAACAGTGCATCAGCTTGCACGCAAAATGTGAAAATACTATCATCACAAGTCGCAACCTACACATAAATTAAGTATAACTTTAACTTCCGCATATATTCTTGTTCCATGTCGGTCCAGGTAACGTATATGTGTGCGGCGGATGGAACGGTCAGTTCTTGTCTTCTTGCGAAAGATACAACTGCACTAACAGCGAGTGGTTGCCAGTGAGCGACATGTTGCATGATCGGGCATACCATGGCAATGCAGTTTTGGAAGGTAAGTTGTGCTGCCAATAACAGTTTTTGCTGCTAGGTCTTCGTGTCGTATGTGAGGAGAAAGGAAAGAACACTAAAAGGGGGAAAGCATTTGGTGTTCTTAAAAGACAAATAACAGTATTAACGCACCTACAAGCATGGCAAGAAGCACAGATCATGGACTTTTGTGTGCTATTGAAACGAAAGATCCCGGTCAGAATCTGACAACTGGCGGAAACTAAGAACCCCGCGAGCGGTCAGCTACGGTGATTTATTGAAAGAAGTTATGGAAGTTAACCTTTGTAAGTAATTAATATTCAGTTGATCACCTTTCAGTTTTAAGTGCAAGCATTTTTACACAGAGTTGTAAACGGGCCTCATCTGAAGCCTGAACCCGGCCCGAACCCGAGAGCCATAAAACGAGGTTTTATTGTAATTTGGTGGTGGTCATGCAGTGAGTTCTCTTGTATTTTGAGAAACCGTTTCGGTTCCCAACATACCTTCAAGAAAACATTGCATACTTATGATACTTGTCAAGGTGTTGAAAGGTTTGACGTCGTCAGGGCATCTCCACGGATTTTCGGAAGGCTTTATTAATTCCCAGTAGCCTGGCTGTTTGTGTCTGTTTGACTGCACATGCTCCTACATCTTGTCTGAACGTGTATTGCAACTTACATTTGTTTTAGATTCAATCTTTTGTATTGGTGGCTACAATGATTTGGACAAATACTTGCAGTCAACGGAACGTTACGATCCAGTCACAGACGCTTGGAAGGAGATTGCTGCAATCAATTTCAAAAGAAGTGATCTGGCTGCCGTAGTCTTGAATGGACATGTTTATGCCATAGGTAAAGCTACTGCGGTAATGATCATAGAACAAACATTGACTAATGAATTCAAGCTAAACGTTCTGATCTTATTTCACGCAATTGATCGACGTTACACTTGCGTCACGAAGGCAGCTACAGTTGCTAACGTGTAGCGTAATACACACACAGTTTATACTCACAGGCTGTTAGGGCGAATCTGTCGACGTTGATCTTGATATTGATGGTCACGTAGGGCTTTCGGACCTTTAGTCTGCGCATTTCAACTCAGTCGGTAACTTCGTACGCAAGATGACGCGAATCTTAAGTGATACGAACCATTCCAATAAGAAAATTGACTTTTTCCGTTGGTCAACACCACGGCAAAAGTTGCATGCGTGAAGGGTTTTGTGAAGAGGTAAGTCGAATGTAATCTTTAAAGATTCATTCATTACGAGCTTATTCGTCGTGCTTTCCTGTTAAAAAGTTCTAAAGAATGTCTTTTAAAAAGTTGTTGCTCAGAAGTTGCCATGTGTTGTTTTTTTTTCTCCGCTTGCACTCAATCGATGAAACCACTGGCGTTTAGAGCAGAGCATTTGCTCTTGGTTTTTTCGCCGAAAGGTACATGGATGCAAAAATTCTTCGTGGCTTGACAATGACAGTTACTAAAACCATAGCAGTAGCTGAAATGTAACAATTTTTAGCTATTTATTACATGCGGTGTGTTATTTTGCCATCTCTTTATTGTTTTTGAAGCGCTTCGTTTCTGTTGCCCTGACCGCTTTGCTACCGTTTCAATTTTGTTATAGAATCAGCCAAAGTTGTAAGAAAAGGATTATTAACGGTTTTTAATTCATACGTGAACCTTTTTTTATAATTAATACGAGGAATAACAGTCTTCACATCATTTTAAACAAACAGTGCAAAGGTAATCAGAAAGAGCCAGACTCAAATCTTCGGGACTCGGTTGCGTTGCTTTCGTAGTTTAATATCGCTTATAGACAGGGGGGAAATGCGGTTGTTCCCAATCATGGCAAGTGAAGGTTTGAAACGAAGTCCTCGTGACTTTCAATATGATGCCGCAATCCACAGTTAATTGCGTTGAATGAAGTCAGCGTATTGAAAAGGCGTTGGTGTATTTCGGAAATAGGTGTCACGTTGTTCTAACGCACAATGCAATGCCTAAACTCGAACTTCAGTGTATGCTGTCTCGTCTGTCTCCATAGGCGCCGAGTGTGGGCGTGCGGCACACACCCGCAATTCTGGTCGGGAGTGCGGCACTCCCACTAATTTTTCATTTTTTTATTGAGCAGCTCTTTGTTAAAAGACATTCTTCCTGAATTTATTGAAATTTTTTCGGATACATGTGGAACAGATGACTTAAAAATCACAAGTCAGCTTGAATCAGTTCTAGGTTGTACTGCAGAGAGCAGCACCATCTCGGCTGTATTCAACTTATACGAAGACGATGTGAACAAGGAGCAGTTGCACAGCAATATCCAGCAATTTTTGGCCAGCAATAATTTAAACACTGCCACTCCACGCGCTGTTTTGAAACTGTTTGCGGAAAATCGAATTTTAACTAATTCATTTCCGAGTGTTGCGTGTTGACTGCGCATGTACAGATTTCGCATTAGTCTTTCGTACTATCTGTGGGGTGGAGCGTGCCTTTAGTGCACTTCGCCGCATTAAAAATTATCTCCGATCGACCATGACTGAACATAGGTTGAATTCTTGTTGTTCACTAAATATTCATTCCACTGTGACAGACGAACTTAATGTTGAACTATAGATGGATGTTTAGATTGATAGGGTTGCGGTTCGCAGAAATACTTTCAAGTAATTGTGTGTTTTCAACTTTTCATGATCCCAGTTTAGTCTGTTGTGAACGTGTTCTAAAATTTTTGAAAAAACTATGAATGGTCGAAGAATTGTGAGTCGCCTGTAAACTTGACATTAGTGTGAGAGACGCTTTGGGATATTTCAACCGATGTTATTTTACCAATTGAAGCAGGTTTTGACGTCACATTTTGTGACGTGGTGGATTTTGCACGCCCGTAGAAATTTAAAACTCGGCGCCTGTGGCTGTCACGCTTTGTACAGAGTGCTGTGCTGGCTTCCGTTTAACAATTGTATAGCATGTATTTCAGGTGGCCAAACCGGTACCGAGGAGTATTGCACTGCTGCTGTAGAAAGATATGATCCAGCAACGAATCGGTGGAGCGAGATTCAGCCACTCAACAAACCTCGTTGCGAACATGGCGCTGCTGTTGTGCATGGCAGAATCTACGTGTTTGGCGGGTAATGATGAGTTTTAAACATGCCTCATACATCCCATGTCTAACTTCAAACCTAACTGCAAGCAGAGACCTTATGAATTTGAAATACCAGCAAAGGGTACATTCTCAACTCACAAATTTCGGATTCTGTATATACGCCGGCCCATCGCCAGCCATGTCATGTCCTCTTGCGCGGGCTTTTAAACCTGAACTGAAAATTTCAAAAATCATATTACGGCTTGTTTAGGCGTGTTAGCAACGCACTGCTGTCCTTTATTTAAAGGGTACAAACTTCCATTTGAAGGTTTTTCAGGTAGAACAAGCCCCTCCTAGTGATTGGCTTGCATTATGAGTCAGGTTTTTCATCATAAACCAGATTGCTAAGCAGGGTAATTGAACATCAAACGCACGTGGTTGGCAGCAGATACCACCCTTGTTTAGTTGTTGCATCTCACGAAACCTCGGTGTGTGCTTCAGCAGCACGGGAACATAAATATTCTTTCACAGATGTTGCCACTCTTGGACCGACGGCAAAGACAAAAACTAGAAACCGGCTAACAGGCAGCTTTTAAGACTACATAGAGTTGAATACAATAGTCAATCTTTCTTTGGCTCAAACGTGAAACTGCAGAAGCGCCGTACTTACTCGGTGCATTTTCGAACTTTCCAATCTCGTGAATGATGATTCCAACGCGCTCCGTTTGGATTTTCATGGAGAACTTTTGATCGCACAGAAAGTAGAGGTGTAGCGGGGCGGGAAGGTGTTCCCACACCTTTTTCATGTTTTGCTTTAAAATGAGTTGGAAAGCTGTTTTAAAATGGCTATTTTTTGGATGCGTTCCCACACCTTTTTTGTCAGCACTACGTCCCTGACAGAAAGGGTTGATTTTGCGTTAATTTAAAAAGTTGCTGACCATTATAAATGTTCTACGAGCAATTCAAGCACGTTTTCAACACAGGGGCTATCTTCTCCGTAATTTCCAGTCCAATGGTGTTTGACTAAGCGTCCCGAACCGGCGACGCATTTTTCGAAGATGTACCATGAGTCCGTGCTTCGTTTGACATTCGATAGCACTGAGCAACAGGCCTGTAGCTGGGTTTCAAGATTTGGGATGGCAAGACACGGCGTAGGGGGGCTAGATTTTTTTACTGCATGTTAATTATAAAGTTTCTGGGGTCAACCAAATTTAGGGGCACAACAAAATTGGGGGGCGCTACCCCCGAATGCTCCCCCGTGGCCACGGACCTGCTGAGCAATGCTATAGTAATAACCTCAGTCTGCTACGAATGCTTAAGAGTTCAGACAGTTTTGCATTTTGCCAATGCAAGTCTGCTCTTAAACAAAAGAATGTGTTTACAGGTTGTTCTTTTTCAGATTCACTTTTCCTTTTCCACTGAATTTTTCGAAAGGAACGAATTCGATAGGTACAGGGCATGCTGTAAGTCAGTAAAGCGAAGGATTGGTGTAGGTAGCATTTCTCAAAACTAAGTGTCAGTGCGAGGACGATAACTACGACCTCTCCAGAATGAAGAACTATTCAGGCCTGTCACGAATTGCCAACGATTAAATAAACGGCAAAACGATGTTGGCGCTACCGGTCAGCGTGAGAAAAATTTTGTTAAGCGTTGTTTAGCTATCTTTGGCATGACTCTCAGGCGGTTTTATCGTTTTTCCAAGTGTTCAATTAGTTTTCTTTTCATTTTTTTGGAAAACTTTGCAGCAATACTGCTGTAAAGCTGGCTGGTGAGATACAGCGGTCGTTGCTATGACAACTCCAGCTTAGGTTATTTGGCCCGGTACTGGTTTGAGCAGCGCATTCGCTTGATGTTTATCACTGAAGTTGATAACGTCCGTAGTAGTTGCTGATAAAAACGGTTTGGGCGCTAGAAAATAAAGCACACCGCATTTCGAAGTTTGTTCTGGCTAGTGGCGTGTTTGAGTTGTCCTTGCACACCTTCGCTGCGTGGCATATTCTGCCTCAGGCGCAAAAACAGTAGAATTGTACTTTTAATAAATGTTTTCATTTTTCCCATTTTTATATGTTTTTAGTGATCGCGTTACTTCGCGGTGTAATCTTTTATTGGTTCTTGTTCGAGCGATTGGTGAGCTGTTTTATCTCACTGAAATTTTAATTCACTGTTATTTTCGAATTGCCATGTGCTTTGAACGTTGAATTGCCATGATAATGCAAAAAGAAATGTTTCTTACTTGTCACTACACATAAAACAGTTCAGACCTTTCAAAAGTCATTGTTACGTTTACCGTGGTAATAAAATGTTAACCCATGACAAAAGGGCAGATAAAAATAATTCGAACACTAGTTGTTTCACGTATGAAGAAAATGGCGTCCATGTGAAATTTGTTGTAACAGTTTGATCTTTCTCACTCTGCTTGAAATTCCATTGTCATTTATAAACGTTTACTGCAGGAAACAACAATAAAATGTATCCAAACGAAAAATTAACAAACTTTGAATAAGTGTTAAACAGAAGTTTTCAAAGCCGAATGCGATAGCAACGCGCCATGCTTTTGCAAAGTTGTTTAGTGCCAATTTTGCAGCACTACCTAAGCCAGTGTTTCCTAAAGTATGGGTCGCGGCCCAAACCAGGGTTGCGAAGTGTCAAAAATGGGTCGCGCCGAACTCCCGAAGCCACACACCTGGGTCAAAAGAGTAGATTGCTGACATTGAAAACGAACTTAGCAACTTATTTCCAGAAATCATCCATACAAATACGATCATTTTTTTCATGTTGACTCACGCTGTTTGAAGCTTGGGTCGCAAGATGTTCACCAAACTCAGATTTCGGCCGCGCTCAGAAAAGTTTGGGAACCGCGAACTTACGCTCGTCTTTCTTCTTTGAGCAGAAGGAACGAGCTCGGACCTGTCACTTCGATTGAAGTCTATGACGAAACAGAGGAGGAATGGAACGTTTGTCACCACATAAAACGCACTGCACAAATGGCGTCGTTATTGGCCGTTTAGAGAATGAGAAAAACTAACATTGTCGACAAAAACTGCAAGAATTAGCTTGTGCAGTTTACAAAATTCTGTGACTTTAGCACGAGTTGTTCATATCGCCTCCGATACGCTTCTCAGCAGCAGCCACACCTCAAAGGCAGATGGGCATTTTTAATTTCTTCGCTTGACACTCCTGTTATTGTCCAAAGATGAACTTGCTTGCAAGTCTTCGATTCCATTTTTGTATATACCCAGCGTTTGACAACGTGCTAGCATACGATTGTACGCCAGTGTGTATGATCTACACTGTGCTGCAGTTTCTGTTTTTTTTTCTATTGATTCGATATGCACTTCTTTCGGTTCATGAAAATTCTGCTTCTACTCGAAGTAATTTTAATTATGAATAGTATTTACGTACTTTTTATTTAAAGTGCCAATCTAGAAGTTGAGAATTTGGTTAAGTTCAGGGAAATTATGCGATTACATATTTTACCAGGTGGATGAAAAGTAATTTTGACCCCACCAATATTTATTTCAATTGAGCATTTCACAAAGTGTCCTTTTTTTCTTTTATAAACAAGCTTAATTTTTTATCTTGGATTTCGATATTAGACAATATTATTCAACGCAAGTAGAACAAATCCAGTGAATGCAAGCAAACCTGAAATCGATTTCCTATTAAAATTTGCTGATTGATTCAAACTTTTCACCTGTGTGGAAACTAGTTACTTGAATACAGATATGTGCAAGTTTGAATCATCGCGAAAAAGATTAATGCAGAGCCCAGTCAGCTGATTCTTCGAAAGCTTACAGCAAACTTAAAGCTTTTAATAGTGGCATCAAACCTTTCCACAAGAGGGCGACAGCGTCTTTGTTTCGTAACAGAATAGTATCAATCGGAAGGAACCCTTCCACAGCAATGAGTCAGACATTATGATGTTTACCGCGTGCATATAGGCTATCCCTACTGAGCAAGGATTTTCAGCTGTTAATCGAATAGAATCTATTTATTAGGTTTGAAACATCATAGTGTCTGATTCATTGCTTTGGAAGGATGCCTGTCGATTGATACAATCATCCAACCATTTTTTTCTGACTCAGTCTAAAAATGCAGTATCTTGGCGCATCTTCTCTGTATAAACACTGCTCGCATGTTCCGCCAGATATATCTTGGGCGATATGTCATATCACCATCATGCTGTAGACTCGGTTCAACATGAAAACGCTTCATTAGCAAAGGGGCAATTTTTGATGCTTGCTGTGCGCCGGAGAACTCCAATCACGTGGCGTTTATATTGAGCCATGAAACTTCTGCAAAATTTTTGTGTCTTTAGTGCGGAATCAGTTCAGCGAAAAATAGTTTTAACAAAAATCAGCTCTTTACTGAAAAAAATCAATGCAGATATGGCCGTCATGAGCAAGTTTGATTTTTTGAGCATTTTGGCCACAAGCTAAATATTATTTTAGATTATTCGATTAAGGTTCATGTCTCTTGTTTTCTTAATTTTTCTTGTTGTGGAAGGAATTTACTCTTGCGAATTTTGTGTATTTTTCCTGCATCAATTGATTAGGTGTAACAACGGTGGTAGTGTTGCGTACTGTAACGCTGAATTTCTAGAACTAGAACTGCTTGCAGCAGATGATCGAAATGTGGGAAGTTATGTTGGTCCAATGGTGTCTGTAAAGAAAGCAGCTTATGGCGCCCGTATAGAAAATGAGAAAATAAGCCGTGGATGCGAAACCAAAACGATATTACACTAACCTTTGCACCCGCAATTTACCTTTGTCCATAGCAGGGGTGGCGGAACCGGGGGGTGCGCATGGGCCTACGGCCCCATTTTTTCAAAATCTGCTCACGACTCTATCAAAAACATTGAAATATTACACCAATTCATTCTCTCTGATCACAGGCAGGTAGCTGCAACCATCAAAACCCAGCACTACCTCTAAACATACTCTGTGACAACAAGACACAGCATGACAAAAAATATGAACTGGAACAAAGCCACACAGCAACAAAAACTGAAATATCAACAGGCTAGCTAGATCTGGCTCTCAAAAATACCCTTATTTGAAGAACTAACTTCATGTGGCAATCTTATGTGCAAAAACCAACAACACAATGACATGCTAAAACAATTTTACACTAACATAGCAGTGGCACTCAAAAGAACAGCAAGTGAAGTCTTCACCAACCGTCCACAACAAAAGCATAATGTCTCCGGGTGGAACAAGGATGTAAGACAAAAGAACAAGGATCCCAGACAAGCATACTTATACTGGATTGATAATCATAAACCCAAAAGTGGACCTGTATTTGACATTATGAAAGAAAGTAAAAAAGAATTTAAATATGCATTAAGAGCTTGTCGGAAGTCCCAAGGAAAATACAAAGCTGAAGCCATGGCTAAAGCTTTATGGAACAGATCTCCCAAAAAATTCTGGCAGAGCGTCAGAAAAAGCAAGAAATCATGGCTTCCATCTACAGTGGGAGGTGAAACAGGAAATGAAGCAGTCGCTGTCATGTGGAGAAAACACTTTGCGGCATTGCTGAACTCATAAAAAAACTGAAATTGGCAATTTTGTGAAACGCCCATGTGGCAACAGGTACAAAAATGCGCTTCGTTGGGAGCAACAGGCAGGTATATTACGATAATTGACACAATGGGTCAGTGTTTCTCAACCTTTTTAGGCTCGCGGCACCCTAGAAAAGAGAAATAATTTAAGGTACCCAGTGGCGAACCCATAGTAATTTGCTTTAAGGTTTGATGACATTTTGAAAAAATATTTTTAATGATATATTGAAAAACGTATTAGCTCGCGGCATCCCTGAGTATTGTAAATGGCACAATATTGAAAAACGTATTAGCTCGTTTGAAAAACGTATTAGCACAATATTGAAAAACGTATTAGCTCGCGGCATCCCTGAGCATTGTGAAATTTAATTTAATTTATTTGTTTATAGCAGACACGAAGTCCATAGTAGGAACACACACACTCTGCAGAATGCAGGTTGATAAAACAGATAATACAGAACGTAGTACAAGACATTGAAGCCGGCGAAATCACAGGGTTACAGACACTTTTTGCAACTGCATTGAAGACAGAACCATAGGGTTACAGACACATTCTTAACACTATTGT
>Ga0210059_1013102_pt1 | contig 12444 bp, 7 predicted proteins | sample Ectturendosymbi2_FD_188042 | JGI IMG/M metagenome (GOLD analysis project Ga0210059, IMG submission 188042) | Ecteinascidia turbinata endosymbiont from Florida, USA - Sample 2 (SPAdes) (version 2) | ecosystem: Host-associated > Tunicates > Ascidians > Unclassified | place: Key West, Florida...
TCGGACTCGAGTCTAGTTTCCAATGAAAACTTCAGCGAAACACTTTGGCCTAGTGATTGGGCCCTAGGCCAGGCAACATGAGCCAAAATGACCCTAAAACTACTTCACTTATGACGTCAGTCACAAAAAGCCCGCACCCCCCAGGCAAAAATTTTTTTCGAGTGCAATCTACTAGACTGGCCGATCTGCTTGAGCCGTTGAATAGCTCTCTAGCGCAATCGGCGGAGGAGCTAGGGCGTTGGTAAGGCAACTGAAAACTGCTGTTTTTTATGCGCAAATAGCCAAAACCACCCAGATGCCAAGGTGTTAATTTAACCCTGACACTGAACACAATAGCACTGGCTTGGCCAACCCGCAGCTTGCAAGCCATATGCGGGTCTTCTTTGCCCAGTTTCATGTGGCTCTTAAAATTATATACCAGAATTCCTACTAAAGAACATGCATAACAAGTAATGCCTTGTAAAGTTTTGTCATTATCATGTTGGTGGTGTGTGATATTTACAATAAATCTAGCTAAGCAAAAGTATGTGTGTGAGTGAGGAAGAGATAGGGTTATGTTCATGTGTGCCCAGCAGGGTTGATAATTTTGATTCATGATTTTTTTGATTTGATGTGCAGAGGATGGCCATCTAGCAAGTGGTAACTTTGAATTGTAATAAGTTTGTTTTAATAAAACTTTTTTGTGCTTTGTTTCTTCTGGTACAGCAACTAGAATACTGCTGAACTTGTATACAAAATGACTTCGCACTTATTCACCACGCTTAAATCAAATTAATTGATAATACCAGCACCTGTGTACAAAACGAAATATAAGTTACATGCATAAAATGGTAAACACGTGTAATATATAATCTGAATAAAAAAAATGTTTTAAAAGTACTATTTCTACAGTCAACAGCCTACATATTTGCTGGAATTTAGATGTAAGTGTTATTTTAAGCCAGGCCCGTAGGCATGGGGGCCATCAGGGGTGGTTTCTCTAAATTTTGTTGTGCCCAGAAGAAAAGTTTGTTTATAACATATACCGTAATAAAAAGAAAAATCTTGCCCCTCTAACAATTTGTTTTGCTCTCCAAACCTGGCTGCAGGCCTGGTTTATGTCAGTTTACACTTTCACACTTGCGGTATTCTGACTCCTGAGTCTGCAAATGTTAGGGATTTCAGTCCTCGTATCATTTTTACAGTTAGTTGGCATGGGATCTGGGACCTCAAAGTTGGTATGATTCATAAAATTTTAGATTTGATGACTTGTGTTGTCTTAAATCTCTGCCTTCTTTAACAGAAAGTGAAACCGAATTAGAATACCAAATATGTCATACAAATCACAGGAAGCTTCAATTCTGCATGTGATTTTGCTTGATTTTTTATTTTATCACTGATTTAAATAAAATGATTTAAATCAATCCTGACTGGAAATAGCTGAACATTAATTCAAACTTTTGTGCGCTAATCTCTTAATGCAAATAAGTTCATAGCACCACCAGTACGAGTGTACAAAATGAAATATTTGTTGAAATCCCAATACTGAAACTACCAGTTGGTGATTTGATTGACACTCATGGCATACGTGCACCAAATATTAAACCTATGATGATGATATATCTGTTTCATGAATCAAAATATGTTTTATAACTATGTTTATAGTCAAGAGCCTTCATATTTCATGGATTTAAATACAACTTTCACTTTATGCCAGTCCACACTTTCAAACTTGTGGCATTCTAACAGTTATGCAGGGTTCCAACGCGGTATTGAAAGTATTGAAAAAGTTATTGATTTCAAAATTGGTTTTCAAGACTTTGAAAAAGTATTGAATTTTGCCAAAATGCACAATAGGTATTGAAAAAGTATGGAAATTCTGAATGTAAAAGAAATCTCAAGTATCTGAGCAGAATTTTACTGAAGGCAAAGCACTTGTTTGCAGTGTTATGCAATGTGCAAAATTGTGTTTCATGACTAAGAATTTTGAAAAATGAAAGAATTTCGAAAAATAAAGGTTACATGCATTATCATTGCATATGGATTGTCATAAGCCATACCAACCCTATGATCTGTTACAAGCCATACAGCACCCATAAACAGGTATATGCACACCCACAACGGCTTGGCCTGCAAAGTGCAAGGTCTGCACAACGTGGCAAACACAATCGCACACTCACACTGCCTTTCACTTATATTTAACTACACATGGCGAAACGCACATACAGGGGACGAGACTTTTAAAAAAGGTGTTGTCGTTGACAGTTTAGCCTTAAAATACTGTATAGATGTATTTTGAACAACAGCAAATAGAAAAATTTTTTTTCGCCAAATGACCTTGAAAAAACAACTAGAAAAGCCAAATGGCCAAACAACTTGAAATGTGGCAAACTTTCTGAAATTTGGCTGCAAAACGGCCAATCTGGCAACCCTGCTCACAAGATGTTTTCATAAACTGTTCAGCATGATTTTACCTGTCATAGTTACTGCATTAAGAAGTCGCACTCTGAAAATCAATCGTGCAAGCGAATCGACAAACAAGCAAGCATTTCTTTTATTTATGCAGCCTACATACCGAAGAAAAAAATGCACTGAATGCCTTTGAGTTGTAGTTTAAGTAATACAAAACTATCAGTATCAGCATTGGTTATCAGCAATGAAAAATGAAAAAAAAGTATCAGCCAATTCTGGTTGGCTGTTAAGTTTCATGGGCTGATACTGATGTTTTTCATTGCTAATAAGTAATGGAGATACTGATATTTTTGCATTATATTCTCTAACTACAGCTGAAAGGCATTACAGTGCATTTTTTTCTTCAGTATGCACGCTGCATAAACAAAAGAAATGACACAAGTTTTGTGATAAGTTAGGAACAGGAAATTTCGCCTGATGAGGCAAAGTAGACACTGCTGGAGCTATTTTGTTTATGGCTAAACATGACTGGTTGAACTGGTCACATGACATGTTTGGAACGCATGACTTTCTCAATTGACTATGATGTCTGTAAAGGGCAAAGCACCTGTGAAGTGATGTAAGCAGGAAATGGTTTCTGAACACTCTGTGCAGAACAATAACGTTGCGGTTTTTATAAGCAATTAATGCTGATACATATAGGTGGTATTTTGCATCAATCTCCAGTTTCAACACCAAGTGTGATTGCGTCTTAAGGATGCCTGTAGCCTAGAAAGTATGGTTTTGTTCTGAAAAGTATAATCAAAAGGCTATCCTTCCATGACAACCACTTTTGCCTGGCTAGATGCACCACTGCATTAAAATTCTGGCAAAATGTTGTCAAAATGTGTTTTCTGTGATAATCCCAGTGCCACATTAAGGAAAGTGCGTTGTGTGGGTGTCTTTGGTTTTTGGCTTGATGACCTTTTTTTAGCAATTGTATAAATTCTCAGGTGCTTCATATTCTAGGTATTATGTTATTAACTAAATGTAGCATGGCAGTTACAATGACATGACAAAATTGTTTGGGCCCTTCTACTTCATTTCCAGAATGTTTTGTGTGGTGGTTGAAAAAGAAAATATAAAAGTTGAGGGGGAGTGCACAACACCAAGTCTTCACTAAGGAAATAAACAGTGACGTATGGCTCACTGCAAAAAAACATCTGTTTTCCAGCATGTGAAGATTTGGATAGGACGTTTTTGATTGTGAAAAGTGTTGCAAATTTACATGTTTATCCTAGTTTTGTATGCCTCCTAAACATGTCTGACCCAACCCTAGGGATGGCATGGGCTGCTAACAGTTCAGTCTTCGGGCTGTCCGCTAAAGGTTTGCAACAGTCCGCTAAGAATTTTCTTAGCGGTAATGTCATTCCGGGCCGCTGCGGTCTGCTCGCCAACAAGGCAAAAATTTGTTTTTTGCAAACTTTCAAAATCAAACAATGAAATTGTTTGCTGCTGTTCTTTCTTTCTCACCGTTCTGCTCATATTCCGTTTCACTTGTTTCCATGTTAAGAGTCAATCAAAGCAACAAACACTATAATTTATAATATGTCGCTGTTGCCCAGGTTCAGGTTTAGGACAGGTGTTCCTAAACTTTCTCTGGCCATGTACCCCTTCAGCACTTCCATTGATGAGCATGTACCCCTAAAACTTCTTATGACAAAAAGATTGAGGAAAATAACAAAAATATATTTACCAATGGGCATGATTTTGAAAATACTATTATTCACAAATGAATGCATAAATATTTCGAAATGACATACCCTATATGTAAACTTATTTTCCTTTCAATTGCTAACCTCAAATGTACCCCTCCAGATAGGAAAGGTAGCCCTAAGGGTACATGTATCCCTGGGAACCCAAGTTTAGGTTAGGGGGTTTTAAAATCTAGGCTGAGTTTAGGTTAGGGTTTTTAGATTTAGGATTATATTTAGATTTAGGATTTAGTATGTTTACTACTAGCAATTGTAGTGCAGCCTAGAGCACACTTGTTGTGTGACACGTTACAGTCAGTGAACGAATAAGTTTTCAAAAGTGAAGGTCCCATGGGCGACGTATAGCCACTGCCTTGAGACTACATAGTTTTAGAGTCCAAAGGACAATAAACTGAAAACTGAACTGTTGTTACTTGGAAGTAGCTACGGAACCACCCATGGATCCTCCTATTTCAAAAAGTATTCGACCATACCGCCTCGCATGATGCGGTTCGAATAAAGCGGTCCCTTTGTCACTCAACTGGCATTGATCTGGTCGCCTAGCGGATAGGTTCCAAGTCTGCTGTGCCAATTGTTGAGGGTTCACCTCTTGATTTGGTGCCTTACGTTTTTGTAAGTGAAAGCTTGCATGTTTGAATTTGTGGGACCAGTTTTTCTTTGCTTTTTTCAAAACTTTCCAAACTTCCTTTAGGAGTTAGCATTAGGTTAACGTTACCTTGTTAGAGTATGCTTAGCATTAGCTGTAGGTTAGGGTTAGCTTAGGGTTAGGTTAGCTTAGTGTTAGGTTAGCGTTAGCTTTGGGTTAGGTATGGTTAGCTTACCTTAGTTTTAGGTTAGGGCTACGATTAGGGTTAAGGTTAGGTTACCTTTTGTGTTAACTATGTTTCTACAAAGCCTACTGCATTCTCCTTGTGCGTTACTGTCACGTTACAGAAGATGGTTAATGTTTAAAATTTCAAGATCAATTGATGGTTCTGTAGCCACTGCCTTGTTACTTGGCTGTTGATGTTATATTACGAGCCAAGGGCCGGTCCGGGCTGGAAAATAATTTGTGGTGTAGCATAAACAGTCTGGGCTGGGTGGTTTCTAGTTATCTCCAGGCGGACTTGGCTGCAAAAGTGCTGGCCTGTGCCATCTCTACCCAACCCTAAACATCAGGGGATTAAGCTAGATTATTTTATTGGCAGTTGTTAATTTATTGGTCTTAACTAGCAGTTGTGTTTGCTTGGTTAAGTGGCTTGCGTGGCAACACAGACATTGGCCAACATCAGATCACTTTCACCAATTGACATTAAACAAACAACATCTATTGCAGTGGTGCAAAATTTTCTGTAAATGTTAATAGCACACATAATTGTTTAGTAGCCCACACATATAAGCTTTGCCATACAGCATTCATATGCATATAGAGTAGACCGATGAGCTTATTTGGGCTGATACTAATGCCATGAAGACTATGAAGATGACATTGCATAAATGGAATAAAATGAAGATGACTTATACAAAGAACAGTTATGAAGTCCATCCAAAAATGTAGTCGGACAAGTTGAAGATAAAACAGAGTTGCAACATGTCAGTTAACAATTTTTGAGTAACAATTTACCATAAGTGCTTGAAACAGAAAAAGAGAACAGTATTGTTATTAAGAGTTGCCCCAAATTTTTGTTAAAAGACTGCTTCAGCAGTATGGTAGAATAGTGCCCATCAAAGATAATGCTACATTACAATACATATTAAAGCAACTCACAGGATGTTTTCATGTACTGTTAGAGCAGTGGTTCTCAACCGCCGGTCTGCAGACTGGTTCCGATCCGCGTAGATTTTTTTGCCGGTCTGCAAAACAAAGTAGATTCTCGGTCAAGGAACTGAAAATGGTTAGCGTTGATGTTAAATTCAGTAAAATACTGGCCAATTACATGTGGCTTGCAATTGCACAGACTGGATAGTTCAGTTTTGTTTATACTCGGATTTTGTACTCATTTCCGAGTGTCACAAGTGATCTGTGCACGGCGGGCACCCATCTCTGTTGCACTGTGGGCCACGTGGCTGCTTTTGCAGTGAATGCTGCACTGATGTTGAGTCATTGGTAGTACTATGTGTGAATCATTCCCTTGCACTCATCCATCAACACCGAGCAAGAGGTTGGACAAGCTGCAAGTACCATTTTTCAAGCAAATGAAAACAATGGCTACTACTGAAAAGTAACTTCTTCATGCATCATATATAATTTATCTTGAAATATATCAAAAAAAAAAATTGTTTCACCATTTGGAAGGAGCTAGTAAAGCATGACAAGCCATACATCCTATCTGCAAAAAACACGTTTTGGCTCACCAGACAGCTCAGAAACTTGAACATATACCATTTCCTAATGACACAGTTCAGCGAAGGATTGAAGATAAGGTAATTGATGTCAAGGAGTGGGTTACAGAAGAGTTAAAGAGTCAAGGTACTTTGCAATTCAACTCAACGAACCAACTGATGCGACTAATTGTGCCATTCTTGTTTCTTGTGTTATGTAGGAAAAGAAGATTTCAAAAAAGAATTCCTGTGTTGCATAAAATTTCCTGGACGTACCACCAGGTCAGAGATATTAGTTTTATTAACACTTTGGCGTCCGCTAGGATTCTGGGATTTTCTGAAAAAAAAAACAATGCCTAAATGCACGTGGATTTGCCCGGGAATTTCTCCGGCCTGGTATGCTCTACCGACCCGGTAAAAGTCTCAAAAGACGTGGCAAGTCTTCTAGTCTGAACTTGCAAAAATTTTTTGCTTGGGGAGTGCGGGTTTTTTGTGAGTGATGTCATAAGTGTACCACTTTTAGGCCACCTTGGCCCACTTTACCTGGCCCTGGGCGCCAACCGTTAGGTGGTAGTATTGCGCTGAAGTTTTTACTGGAAACTAGGCTACAATCAGAGTCTTTTGATGACCTGCTGGGAATTCGGGTTCAAAAGTTGTGATGTAAGCTAGTAAAAATATGACTAATTAGATAATTAATTAATTTTTTTATTTTAGATCATAACTTTTGAACCAGAAACGCTAGAAAGTCTATAGAAGGCTGAAAAGACTCGGACTCAAGCCTAGTTTCCAATGAAAACTTCAGCGAAACACTTTCGCCTAGCAGTTGGGCCTTAGGCCAGGCAACATGAGCCCAAATGACCCTAAAACTATTTCACTTATGACGTCAGTCACAAAAAATCTGCACCCCCCAACCAAAAACTTTTTTTTCGAGTGCAATCTACTAGACTGGCTGATCCGTTTGAGCCGTTGAACAGCTCTCTAGCGCAATTGGTGTAGGAGCTACGGCGTTGGTAAGGCAAGTGAAAACTGCTGTTTTTTAGGCTGAAATTGAAGTACAAATATATCGTAGACCGGCTCTCAAAGTGTTAAAGTTTTGTGGAGAAGAGAGACTGGGAAAACTGTCAGAGTGTGCATAGCTGGGGCTGCAAGCAGCAAGCATGAGTGATTATTGCCTTGGTATAGTTGCAAAAAAAGTGGCTCATAAAGAAATGTTGTTTCTTCATTTCATAATCTATCTGGAGCATTTAGATGCAAAGAAACTGATTTGAAAACGTTCTGAATAACGCGGTGAAAATTGTCAATGAAGTTGCAAGTTGAAGAGCATTGAACTCCAGAATGAAAATGCCGTGTGGATGTGTGGAAGTATGGATTCACAGCATGAACATCTTCTCCATACAGAAGTAAAATGTCTGTCAAGAGGACGAGTTCTTTTGCCTCTTTCTTGAGCTTGAGGAAGAAACAAAACAGTTTGTAAGGGAGAGGGATTCTCAATTAGCAGAATTTATTTTGGACGGAATGTGGGTAAGCTTGCGTAATTGGCGCATATATTTTGCCATTTGAACAAGCTTCATACCAGGGTCTTGCACAAATATCTTTGCGCTGAGAAACAAGACAGACGCTTTCAAAAAGAAGCTGGCTCTTTGGGAGAGCTTTGTGCAGATTTTTGTGAGTGATGTCATAAGTGAAGTAGTTTTTGGGTCATTTTGGCTCAAGTTACCTGGCCTAGGGCCCAACTGGTCCAAGCATTTCGCTGAAGTTTTCATTGGAAACTAGGCCCAAGTTCAAGTCTTTTAGCCTTTGACTTTCTAGCGTTTCTGGTTCAAAAGTTATGATCTTAAATAAAAAAATTAATTAATTTACTAATCAACTAATTAGTCAAAAAGTTTAACTAACTTAGATCATAACTTTTGAACCCAAAACCCCAACAGGTCAACCAAAGTATGAAAAGACTCGGATTGTAGCCTAGTTTCCAATAAAAACTTCAGCGAAATACTGCCATCTAACAGTTGGCGCTAATAATCTAATTAGTAAAATATTTTTATTTTTTCATATCATAACTTTTTAACCCGAAACCCCAGCAGGTCATCCAAAGTATCAAAAGACTCATATTGTAGCCTAGTTTCCAGTAAAAACTTCTGCGAAATACTACCACCTAACGGTTGGCGCCCAGGGCCAGGTAAAGTGGGCCAAGGTGGCCTAAAAGTGGTACACTTATGACATCACTCACAAAAAACCCACAACCCCCAAGCAAAAAAAAATTGTTCAAGTGCAGACTAGAAGACTTGCCGCGTCTTTTGAGCCTGGTCTGTAGCACTTACTGGACTGGAGAAATTCCGCAAAGCCACGTGCGTTTCGGTGGTGTTTTCTCGAAAATCCCTGAAAGTGGCTGGACGCCAAAGTGTGAACAATATGTTTTTCCAAAATGATTACTTTCACTACAAGACTAAAAGTATCTGACACCAAATGTTGAGCAAAGCAAACAACCAAACAATGCTATCATAATGACTCACAGAGTGCTAGTATAATAAGTAAGATCAGTTGCTTGCGCAAAGAGGGCAGCCAAACTCTGAAAAAACCAAGAAAAATTGTTTGGGATACATACAAAATCTTACTTGGCATTTGTTTACAAGTAAGGTCTTCCTGGTCATTTTGGCTAAGGTTATTTCTATTGACCACTTTGGTTGTGAATACCAATAGTGAAAGTTTTCTCACAGCAGTTGATCAGGGTTGACAGTATGGGTAAGTTCATAATTTTGAAAGCAACAAGCATTGGTCTGACGATTTTTTTATGAATTTCTTGTTACAGATGAAACACTACATCATTGAGAATATGGCTAGGCCATGAATTCTCTAGAAAAAAATGTCATGAGAAGGCAGCTCCATTTAGATCATTAATAGGTTTGATTTTCGCAAGGAACAAAATTGGTAATAATTGCAGCATCAACCAAGGCATTGATGGGTTTATCTTTGCAAGAAATGTATGTATGTATGTTATACCAATCTGTTTTTTCAAGTTAGTGTTTGTTTATGCATGAAATCATGAAATTTGGCAACGTTGAAGCAGTTGGTAGGCTACAAATTAGAAAGAAAAAATATCACGAAAATGCAGCTCCACTGAAAACTTTGATAGGTTTGATTTTCCAAAGGAAAAAAATCGCAGTAAATACAGCATCAACCACGGTGTTGATGGGTTTGAACCTTGCCAGCAGTGAACACTGCAAGAATCCCATTTTTTCAACTTTGTGCCTGTTTGCGATTGAGACAGCATTATTTGCACTATCGTTAGGCTAGAACTTCCTAAGAAAAAATCTCAACACAAGGCAGCTCCGCTGAGGCCATAAGTGTGTTTGACTCTCACAAGGAAGAAAAATTGCTGTCGTTAGGGCTTAACTTTGCAAGCAATGAACGCTGCACTAATATTTGTTTTTACAAGTTGATGCTTGTTTGTGTATAAAATTTGGCAACATTAAAGCATTTGGTAGGCTGCAACTTTACATCAAAAAAGCTGGCAAAAACACAGCTCCATTGAGCCTGTTGTTAGGTTTGGTTTTTGTATGCATCATGAATAGCAATGAATATAGTGTAATTCAGTTTTCCAGAGAATCAAAGAAAATCAAGGGAAATATCTGAACGGATACTGCAATCATTTATGAAAGGGTGGTCACAAATATTTAATGTCCCAATGGGTCCATACCAGGTACCTAACATTTTCCTAAAAAAAACTAGCGTAATAGGAAACGATGTTGTATGCAAAACATCCATCAATATTTGAAGCACTGTAAATTGCATAAGGGAAGGGTATAGGCAAATCGTCAAGCCAAGTTTTGATCTGGAGAAGTGCTAGACCAAACATTGTGCTCAGATGCTTCCTGATGATGGTAGTACGATTTTTGCACATTGGTGACTTTTCAAACGCTGACCTGTGAACGTGTGTAAATTGTGAGGACAATTGCCGGAAAATATACCAGTAGGGAATGTTTGGCATGCAAGTTTACGAACCGATAAGGAAGGTGTTAAAATTTGAAGCTAAACACTATGAGAAGTAATGAGGGTAAAACAATCAATATTTTGTCACTTGTTCTTATTATGATGTATTGCAGTTTAGGAACTATAACTTATGGTGAAGGTCAGATTGGGGTCATGGTATTCAATTTCAAGGTCAGTTTATTGGTTACGAGATCATAAATATTCCAAAGCATAGTGAAGCTATTATTAGCATAAGTCCAGCTATGCAAGTGAAATATTTGCTAAGGTGTGGTGTGTTAAAATGTAACCATGAAAATAAAAATACAGTGAAATGGGAGTGAAAAAAACCTAACAATTTAAAGTTTGTATTGTCTCTGAAACAAGTTAAAGTATTGTCTTGTTTTTTTGATGGAAGGTAACCCCCATGTCAAAGTATATTGTAACATTGAAATTTCTTGGTTATCTTTTCCCAAAGAAAAATTATAATTAGAAAACACTATTTTTTTACCTAGGCAAAGGGGTAAAAATACTTTTTCTGGGTAAAATAAAACTACTGTTCTTTCATCCATATTTGACTGTTTTTTGTACTTTAAAACTAATCTACATTTTTGCACAAGTATTTAACCATAATGTTGACTTGCAATGGTTTATTTACAGCATGATTTCATGCAAAAATAATAGATAACAATAATCACTTCAGTTCAGGCAGTCTCACGCAAGTCATGAGTATTAATTTCCAAACTTGCAGATGCAGAGATTGGCAAACTTTTCGGACACCATGCTCTTGCTTAAAAATTAAACAAGCCTTTCCTCTGCCTTCATTTGTAAGTATTGGCTGGTCTGGACGATGAAAACAATATGTACTTAATGCATAGAAAAAATTTCTATGACTTTCACAGTGGGCCAATCTCACAGCAAGCGACTTGTGTTAGTCGCGGTTCTCAATTTTGTGTTAGAAGTTTATTTCCATACTAGTTGGTGTTTCATCATCAACATCCTTAAAGAAAACTTTTTAAAGTTGTTACCAGTAGTAGGCTTTGAGGCTTGATCAAAAAAACAGCACAGATTTTATCATATTTACTCACTAATTTTTATGTCTCCAGCTTTTTTCTTGTATGTAGTACTTAGGAAACTTTAACTGATTACTTAGTGGTGTGTCGATAACTGGTTCAACAACCACGTTCCTCATCTGATTCAACCTTTTCTTTTAACATGCCTTTCATCTTTTTCTTACTTTGTACTTGAAAAACACTTTTTTGTCTGTAATGACTTTTCCATGCATAATATTGTCCTTTGTAGACGGTGAAATTTTAAGCTGGCCTGTTTTTGGACTTGAAAATAACCTCAAGAGATGTTTCACTGTCTTTAAGTACATGTGTCAAAATTTTTCTATCTGGTAAAGAAAATCTTTGCATTATTTTCATCTGACTAAATGTTCTCTGGCTTTGTAAATTGCTGCATGCAACCAAATACTATTTCCTCTGATCTGGTCCTTCAGGTAAACCTGCTAATGTGATTCCAGAAAAAAGAGTCTTTTGAACCACCATAATTTTTTCCTTTGTAATGCAGCTTAAGAAATGCAATTATGTTGCAGCTTCATCACCACTGTTCTATTACTTTCTGGACTAGACCCTGGGTTATCAAACTGAAGAGCATAATGGTAATGGTTTATTGTTTCATATGACTCAGCCAATAAGCAGAAGCACCATAAAAGCCATCGCATGCAGTAAACCAACCATTAGCGAACATTAGAGCAAATGAGAATACAATGGCACAATAGCTGATCAGTGTAAACAAAGAGGGGCGCTGTGTCACATAGGATTGGCGAAAGACCGTGGCGGTCATCTGGTCAACCAACCCCGTTTATCACTTTTTGTCAAGTGATTGAGAAACAACAGTTGCAGATCAAATAAGCATAATGAAAAGAAAACAGAAAACGAATGAACGCAGAACATGGTGAAGAAAATGTACAGGTGAAAGCGCATGCCTATGTACATAGATGAGTGGATCGAATTTAAGTAAAGGACTTTGG
>Ga0210059_1013103_pt1 | contig 12444 bp, 6 predicted proteins | sample Ectturendosymbi2_FD_188042 | JGI IMG/M metagenome (GOLD analysis project Ga0210059, IMG submission 188042) | Ecteinascidia turbinata endosymbiont from Florida, USA - Sample 2 (SPAdes) (version 2) | ecosystem: Host-associated > Tunicates > Ascidians > Unclassified | place: Key West, Florida...
CTCCCGACTAAAACTGCCTGACATTTTAAGTTGCCAAGCCGAAGCAAGGCGTTTGGCTCTCACCACTTTGATAGTTCGTTTCACAGATTTCCTGGTGCACAAATCTTTATTTACAAAAGGCTTCTGATTAGCTGCAGCAGAAAAGCTTTACGATGGCGCGACAGCAGAAACAGCCAACGTTGTCCGTGCGCTAGCGATACACAACTCGACTCTTTGAAAGCGTGGTGTCCACGCCGATGGACAAAAACGAATCATGCAATGCGTATCGAGGTCATGCGCGGACACACGAAATCCCTTGACGCGAATGACAAGTTGATACAAACCAGATCTCACGTACGGAATGCAATAGCGAGTAGGGAACGGCAAGTCGTAATGCGAAAAGTTAAATCCACTATAATTGTAAAATCATGACACAATTTCATTGTAAATATCATACATGCAATGTGCGAGCGTATATGACGAAAATCATGCATTTTTAACCTTCACTGATTCTGCGACGCATTTCTTATAAGCACAATCAGTGGTGCAGCAAGAGAGGGGCTTGGGGCTCCTGGCGGCAAGTTGTTGATTAAAATATAGTTTTTGAAAGTAGTTTATAAACTCTTCCAGTTTTGTGCTTAGAAGCCTAAAAACTTGGAAATGTGGTTGTGTAGAGAACAAATTAATGATATCTTTCCTCACAAACCTGAGATAATCCAGAATACTAAACTGCCCCTGTGTTTGTCTTGAAAGAGATCTGGGTTTCTTCCAACTTACATGGATGGCAATTGCCATGCAACCCCTGCACCTTTCTCACCGTCCCCAGCAAAGGCCATTTCCCCACCATCCCAGTCCAACGTACTTGGAACAAGGGATAGAGATGACATTCGACCGCAGGCTAGCAAATCTCGCTGGTCCGGTAGTTCAAGGTTAAAGTTGCCCTTCTCAAGTCAAAATCTGATAAACAGCGCTGCTTGAAATCACTGTAATAGTCAAAGGTATCTTGAATCCTGTTTCTCCTATGGTTCGATCGTAAGCAACGCCCTGACGGCACATGATCTGACATAGGGGCGGATCCAACCGGGATGGTTTAAGGGGGGTGATTTCAGTAATGCTTGGTAGTCATGTCTCATAAAGGCTTCCCTACTGTAAGGGGGATGAAGTATACTTCGCAATACTGCTGTGGCAAAACAGTGGACGACAAAATGGCCTTATATCGCAAATGCTGTTGACCGATTTGTAAAAATTCATGATGAATAAAGTTACTTTCGTAAGTTTTAGGGGGGAAATCGACCCTCCCTGGATCCACCAGTGACACCTATCGGCATTGGCGACAAACATTTCTTGGCACGCCTCATGCTATTGTTTAATACTTAGTGGAAGATTTTCAATAAACAAGTAGCCTACCACAACCACAACCTCGTCATTAGGTGGGCTTATCAACAGCAAATTTTAGCGGGCAGTGGCGTACGCAGAAAATTTCCGAGGGAGGGCCAAAAGGGCGATTCCCCCCAAATTTTTAGAAAATGTAGTCATTTGAGCTTTGAGAGGCATTTTTCTAAACAAAAGTGTTATTCACCTGAAATTAAACATTTTGGTATACACTGCTGAATACTGACAGTATACAGTGGCGATACTAAGGGGGGGGGCTGGGTGGGCCATGGCCCCCCCAGATTTTTGCTTGTCCCCCCAGTTTTTTTCATAATTTCCCGTTCAAGTTCGTTTTGTTGACATATCCAGTAGATGACGTTCGGCTAGCATTGTTTTGAACAATAATTTAGAAACCCTCTGGACTACATTCAATATGTTCTAAATGCATGATAAATCGTGCTGTTGTTTTTGACGGTCAGGTAAGTAGAGTTGTTTTTAACGACACACACCAGTAGTTGTTCGGATTCTGCGTGAAATATGGTCAGATTGCCGTCGTGGTGTTTAAAAATTCATTTCGAAACTAAGACACAGTGGCAGAAATGGGAAGATTGGCCTTTTGTGCATTTCAGTGTGAGATGGAACTGTAGCAGAGCAAAAGTATTCTCTACTACATCTAAAAAAATATAATTCTGAAAGAAGCCAAACAGCAACTCAGGAACCATTAAAAGGACTGAAAATCCAGCAGGCTCAGCCAAAGAAATCCGAAACCAATGAAGCATGAAAACAGGATCAGCCAAAGACATCCAAAGTCAGTGAAGCATGAAAAACGTCATAGACACGTCATATCTTCAGAAGCAACCGGATTGGAAGTTCACAAACAAACATGGTGTTGTTTCCTAGCAACAACAGGAAATCACGTGACCTTCAAAACACTAATCACACACTGATCAGACAGGTTGCCTAGGATACGATTGTTACATTAATTAAGTAAAAGCATGCCTCGAGGGCATGACTTTTGTCAATAAAAAGGGCTAGATTCACAAGCCCAGGCCAGAGTTTACTGGCATCACTCTCTGACGGTTGACTCTCCTTCGGTTGTACTGCCCACTGTGGTCAGACAGCAGAAGTAAAACTGAAGCTCTGCCTCACAGCATATCCGGGCTCGGGTGATATGTTGTTGAGTGCTGAGAACCATACCGCCAACCAGTCAACGTTCTCAGCTTGAGTCTTCACCCTGAAAATGAAGTTAGATTCAAAAATGAAGTTAGATTCATTTTCAGTTAACAGAAGTAACTTGTCCCAATGGGACTCTGACACTGTTTCATGAAATGGCTTATCCGGGATAATCGCTGACAGGCTGTTTCATAAAAATGGCTTGTCAAATCTTTGTCATTACGAACCATAAGTTCTAGATGACATACCTGGACATATCTTTAAATGTTTATCCTAACGAAACTCTATCACCCTGTACAAGGAATTAACCTTGTCAGAATGAAGTTCTGTCCAAGAAACGAAAACATTAGGATGTCAACACTACTTAATGTTAAAACAAGTTATCATTAAGGCTAAACGTTTGCAAGTCAATAGATTTTGCTTACCTGAAAAACCAGGAAACACCTAAGGTATTAAGAAACTGACTCATAGCTTCCTTACTGAGGCAAACACCTGAAACAGGAAATGCCAACCATGGTCAGGCGATTTAATATAAGTCCTACTTCCAATAGAGATTAGCTACCTAAATAGATAATTGCTATAACTGTTTAAAACTATGTTGCTAATCGCAGATACACCTTAGAAAAAATACTCTGTGTCTGTAAGATGCAAAAGAGCTTGTATGAACTATAAAACAATCTAATCGGTAAGTACTCTTATTTAACAATGCGACAATGATACTCTGAACAATAAAATCCATCTTAACAAACCTTATTTGTGTTGAATTCTTATGAAATGAATTAGGAAGGTGTCAGAAGCAATAGGGGGATCAAACAGGCATTGACCTGCGAATATCTTCCTTGGTGCAGCTGCTAAGACGAACCTATGAGTTAGCTAGAGATACACCTAAAGCATCTATTTTGAGTTCTATTACAGACCAAAAATAGTTTGTACAGAACTGGATTATATTACTTTCAGCAGGTTGTTGCTTGTCGCAGTAGCAACTGCTGTGAAAGCATTAAGAACTGGTTTCAGTTAATTTATCCGAATTTAAAAAGCCAAACCGAGCAAAAGAAGCCAAATTGTTAAATAACATGAAATTTACAATTCTTTATTAGTTGCAGGACATTTTATAAGAAGAATAAAGTTATGGCATTCTTCATTTTCCACAATGTTTACACTCGAACCTTTGGCATTATAGGTTCCCAGATATGCGACAACTTTATTCTTCTATGGGTTGCCAGATAACTTTTGAGAAAATACACCAAGCACTATCTAAAATATCCTAATAACACTTTTCAGCAAGATATTTAAAAAGTCAAGACACCAGTCTGATAGCATGTGCCAACTGCCTCAAAAAAGCCATATATTGAAGATAAAAAAGCCAAACAATTGTTTGACGCCAACTGTCTCTAAAAAAGTCAAATTTGTTAAATTTGCGTCAAAAAAGCCAATCTGGAAACCCTGGGGAGCCGAGGCGGCTTGCACTCTTTTTATCATTTGCTGACCTGTGAGTGGCGATAAAGATCCTAGCGCTCCTGAAGTACAAATCCCGCCTTGACAACACACGTGGTTTTGGATGGCGTGGTCGGTTGGGTTTTCCAAGCGCTGATAGACTGGGTCCAGAAAAACTCCTAATATTGCTACACTGATTCGGGATACTGCGTTGGTTGGGTTTAACCCACCTCTGCGAGCTTTGTACTTGGTTTTGCAGCGGGTTGCCATTGCTATGTTGTGAAACTTTGAGATTGTACGTTTTAACTGCTGTAGTCGTAACACTTGTGTGTTTCTGCCGTTCGAATTTTCGACCCGACTATAGCCAGTAGCGAAAAATCGCTACAAGTGGTTCGTGACTATGGTTTTAACTCTACCCACACATGTCCTGCAACCTCATAAAATTTTGTACGGATTTTCTGAAATAATTCAGAGGCAATTCTTTCGAGTATTTCAGCTCATTGCCCCAGAGGTCACACCTTTTTATTTGAAAAACACTTGAAAGAATTCGTAAATCATATTTAGTAAAAATGATTCAAAACATGAAATAATTTTGGCAAAGAATTTGCTTCGGAAGGAGTCGAAGCTGCCTATATCGATCGAACAATTTTTTTAATTCACGGCTACTTAAAAAGCTGCATTTGATAGTTATTGGTAGCTGTAACTCTTCCCGTCACCAGCGCTTCATGCGAGAAAATTAAAAAAAATGTAATTAGTGAAAACATTTCACAGAAATTCCATGACCAGTGAAATATTGGCCAACATTGATCTACTTTCAGTTGAAAGGTACGAGCTGAAAAATAGATTAAGATGATTTCGTTGATGAATTTTACCGTCGGCATGATAATCGAAGAATTAAGTTACATTGAGGTGATAATAATATAAAATTCTAACGTAGACTGTGCAGGGATCTGTGTGAGAATTATATTGCTCGTTGTCTATTTGTCTGAAAATTTTTAGAATTAGTGCATGTTTCCCTTATGGCAAGACAGTCATAAATCAACGCAGGGTTGAAAAGTCAGCTTTTGACGATCAGACAGAAGAAAATTCAGTGTGAATATTAAAATGAATGACTTTGTTGGGAATGTTCTGCAAAATAAGTTTTACGCCTGCTGTTACATCTTGCCATCAGGCACACGTCCTAAAATCGATGCACACATTCCTACCTGCGGCGCTGCTATTCTACTTTTGGTGCAACTAGTGCCGAAACCTCGCTGCTTTTAACTGCATACTGCATTGAATAGTCCTCACCCTATCCACGCTGCAGACTCGTAATAGTAGTTGCATAACATTGTTATGGTTATACCACAATCACAAAATATCCGTAAGCTGCCACAAAAACGGATTAGTCAGTAGTCACCAATCCGTTGGAAGATGGTTTATTTTTATGTGCTTAGAAATAAGAATGTTTTGATGAAACTAGTTGTCTATCAATAGCCTATTTTCTGTGTCAAGATGTAATTGGTGGTTGGAAGTGGAGCGATTTCGCTTTCATGTGAATTGTATTCACTTTCGTGGAGCGGTTTTGGTTCATGTGGGATCGGCACAATTGTGTACGGAAAATGGTGTTTCCTTTTACATGTGTAGTGCTGAGGAAGTTGCATGGTTCGCACAGAATATTCGACATACCAGTACACGTGTGTGATTGCATCTGCAGTGGCGTTTAGGTGTCTCTAGTGAATAATAACTCTAGTTCATATTTAACGATATTCACAAAACTACATTGGGTTTGATAGGGTAAATCATAGCAACTTAATCATCAAAACAACGAAAAAACACCATGCAAAATAGACATTTACGTTTCCCCCCCTACTTTTTCTTTGGCCCCGCAGTGGCCCCCCACTTTTTTAATTCTAGAATCGGCACTGACAGTATACACTACCGAATACTGTTTATACATTTTTTTATTTTTAAGGTCTGAAGGGGGACCATGGCACAGTGGCCCCCCTGCGTACGTTAGTGTTTGCGGGTGAAGTGAAAATCTCGGCAAAGGTTAATTAGGTTAGTTTCAATAAAAGTGATGGTTTTCTGTATGATGCCACGGTGTCGGAAAAGCACGTTCTTGAAGAGAGATAGTGCAGTTGGTATATTTGCGTGGGTAGTTTAGAGCTCTGAATTGCAGGCTTGAACTGCAAGTAGATTGGATCAGTGCCAGCCAGGGCCGGATTAACCATCGGGCAAACCGGGAAAGTGCCCGGGGCCTCGCGCTTTTGAGGGCATCGCGCTTGAATATCACAACACTGCTTTACTGGCTTTTCATGTTTTTACGTGGTTCACTACGCGTCAAAAATGTAGAGCTTTTCGATCACTGCTGTTAGTCTAAGGAAACTGACAACTTTGGCATTTATCGTTTTTGAATGACTGGAAATAATTGAACCAAACAGCACCAAGCTTTATGACCCAAGAATTAGATCCAAATCAGTGCATCCATGGCAGGGGCGGGGCAGGGGGGCACAGTTCCACAGGTGCCGAATCACTGGGGCGCCGAATCACTGCGGGGTCGCCGAATGATTGAAGAGGCCGCCAAAAAATCCCAAAAATATCACAATTACTTTCTTCAATACAGTACGAAACACCTCAGCTTGGAACATGGTGGCGCCAAACTTGCTTCTTGCCCCAGGCGCCATCTAACCTCATTACGCTCCTGATCCATGGGCGTCCGCAGAAATTTTTCCAGGGGTGGCAACGCCGAAATTTTGCTTATCCTTTTCAGGTTGCTGACGATGCAATGCAAATGGACGTTCACAAAACGCTTTACCCGTTCTGCCCCATTAGTCTGCGCTGGTTGAACCTCAATTCTCAATCTTTTGTCTGAACTGTTTTCTGCACTTCCGCTATCAGAAATGCTTTTTCTTTTCATAAACTGCCTAATATCCATTTTTGAGCACTTTCTACAATTAAGTCATAATATAAGAATAATCAACCGCCAGAAAAACATGAGCGGTGAAAAAGCAAAGAAGTTAGACACCCTCGTAAAACTGTTTCAAGCAATGAGAAGTAGAACTATATGGCAAGGCTGTCGGACAACTTACTGAAGTTAGAACGCCACTCAGCCTTAAAAAACTGAGCAGATGAATTACGAAACTCGCCACAGCAAATATAGCCTTGCACTTAGTGCTCACTAAGAAGTCAGAGCTAAACCTTAACGATAAAGATTTATTCCCAAGTCTGCACGGACGTATTCTGACAAGCCACGTATTTTATACTGTGTGAAAAGAAGCCTGTATCAGAGTCGTTTGATTAAGCTACTTACTTGGGCACATTGATCACAGTCTCACACCAACAATGGATTTTTCAAACCTGTGGAAGCACTGCTACAGGTTTACACATGCTTTTTTTCACACAGTATAAAACCATACGTGGCTTACCGCTATCAGCAGTGTCTCTGTCTCGCTGCATTACCTGCCAAGATGTCTGTGTTCAATAATCACATGCAGGGCTCCCATTAACTGATTTCAAAAAAAGATATTGCACACCAAAAAATCCCCTATTCGTGGAATAAAAATCCAGAAAGTTTGTGTTACGGACAAAAACATATGAGTGTGCTTAATGCTTATATGAATTGAAACGATAATGGAATACTGATTTACTTACAGTTATTCTTCCAAATATTCTTCTGCAGCACAAACATTAACATTTAGACGACCTTTTTAGTTGCTCAAGACGTTCTTCATAACGCTGGTAACATACTCCATTGATGATATCTCTCACTAATTGTAGGAGTACATTTGTTATTAGATTTTGTGCAATATTGAACTGCAGCGGGATCTAAAATCTCGCAAAAATATAATCCTAATGCCTTCTTCCTCTAGTTGAAATTTGTTTTTTAATTTGTATGCATAGAAAACATCGAAATTTAAGCAATCAGTCCTAACCTTTTTTTCACCAGTTTCTTCAATTGGCATTAGAGACAATAACATTATAGGCTATACATAACCCCGACAATGATCTATGAAACCGATTGAACACGATCTGCTTCGTCCGATATGCGTACTTCTGCACGTGATGTGCGCTTGTTCAAAACAACAAAAAAAGAAAAACTAAGCATGCTGTCTCTAATGAGCATGGAGCAAGAGATTCTTGGAGATATGGACCTGGAGACAATCATCAACGATTTCATGTCCAAAAAATGCGGCGTCATGAAACTTTTTACAGGTGACTTTTTTCAATAAGCACACATTGACAGGGTGACAGAGACCAGGGTCACTTCAATAAGTTCGTTTTTAAGTATTCTTCTCAATCTAACGCCTTTGTAATTACTGTATAGTGCGCTGACGTAACAATTAGTTGCGAATGGCTTGAGATCGTGAGGGTATCAGTCTTCGATTAAACAAAGCGTTGTTGTCTACTAGATCACGGAACATTTTTAATAGGTGTAACTATTGTAAAGCTCCCATTGCAAAACTTCAGTTAAGTAGTACGGTTCAAGCTTTTGCGTGATATTTCGTTGAGAACATTTTTTCTAAACGGTGTACGTTTTGATCTGTGAGAGAGTGTAGACATATCTTTCCTCACTAAATGTGTGAATGGATGATTTGTGCAGTGAAGATGGTCAGAGAGTCTACGACAAAAAGATTGTTGTGTAGTGTCACGGTAGCAAAAAGATCATTTTTTATACAACTTCATGTATGAACAAATCAACTACAATTATATTCAAAATGGCTGTAAGTAAAATTGACAGCCATTTTGAATATAATTACAGCCATGTTTCGTCACCGCTCTGTACTGCAGGATCATAAATGTAACTATTTTCATGACCGGCGACTTGGGCCTTACATGGTCACCCCCAGTTGTCTCTGAAGTGTAGGCTGCCAAATCGCATCAGTTTTGACGTTTTTGAACCGTGCTTCTGCAAAGTTGGAACGAGGGCATGTGAAAAGCTACGCAGTAGGGCTGTGTTTAGGGGGCCTCGCGGTCACCACTTTGCCCGGGGCCTTGCGTTCACTTAATCCGGCCCTGACTGACCCCCAAACGCTTGGCCTGGATCTGCACTGATCTTAATCGATTACATTGCCATTTAATCATGATCGATAATTAGTTTTGCGATTAAACTTGGAAACCTTTACCCTGCATCACTGTGCAATGAACCGCGGTTTTGTTCCTTGTTTTTTTTCCTCCTTTATCATCATTTGTTATGGTTGTGTTTGAGGGAAAGCCATTTGCCCGTCTGTGTGCGTTAAATCCAGATAATCCAGCGGCAAGCACAGCATTTGTAGCGAATTCTCGCTTTGTTCCTTCCTGTTATCTGCCAGAAGTAACGTAGTGAGTCTAGTGAAACGTAGCAACAAAAATGATAGCTTTTCTTAAAAACGAGTTGACACTTCGGCAACAGAGGAGATAACGGTGCATTACGAGGAGAGGTGTTGGTTTTGTTTATATATATTCAGAGTGAATCTGTGAATGTAAGTGCTGGAGTAGGCGTACGTACAGTGATTTATATAAATTAACTTTGTTTCAGAGGAATCAGGTAATTTAACCCAAGTCGAAGCACCTTTCCACCACGCTGATAACTAGCATTTCAACGGAGATCACCCACGTACAATATACTGGTAAAAAAAACGGCATCACTGTTCATTTCATTTTAAATGAAAAGCTACACATTACACAATGCTGTGCTTGCAGACGAACCAAGAGCCATCACACAGCTGAAAACATCGTAACCCGCAGTTTGAAGAAATAGTCAGCAATTTGAAATTACTAACACACGATTTTTCAGCGTTACTGGACGAATGTTCATACCTGATAGATGTCATTTGAGTGATAAACGATTTGAAGCGTTGACGTTTATGAACTGTAACAAACATTAAAAAAATTTATTACTTTTGTTTAATCAATATTTGAAGTGTTTGTTGCACTGTTGTAACTGACGGGGGAGGGCGTGGGGCAAATTTCCCCCTCCCTGGCAAGGTAAATGTAAAAACCGGGATCCCACTTAGCTTATATTTCAGTTTTAGTATTCTTTTGGTTTTCAATAAATTGTCGTTTTTTGCATTTTTCGGCCAGTTTTAGAGATACGTACTGGTCATGGCAACAACACACATTCCAAACAGTTCAGCAAAAATTGTAACCCTAACCTGAAGAAGTTCAAGCCTGAGGTCCAAGCATGAAAATGTACAAACGCTTTCGAACTACATTTTAACAAGCGACCAATTTGTTTGAAGAAAGTTAACCCTGCTCAGGTAACCTCTGCTTAATTTGGGCAAACGGTTCTTCTACTTAAATTAAAAATTAGTTAACGTTCACGTAGAAAGCTGATCCTTTCAGTAGCTGCATTTTTTTAGACGGTCTTTCGGGCAGTCCTCTCGAAATCTGCACAAGTTTTGTAGTTTTTGATGGGGAACAAAATTTTGCCCAAATTGACCCATGGTTACCTGAGGTGTAACAAAATTCCTACACAAAGATCCCTCCTAAGGTAACCTTGACCAATTTGGGCAAAAGGAGTTGGTGCATGTAGGTTCACTGGTAAGCCACGCCAGCAACCTTTGACCGTAGCCAGCACGGGAGTAGATCACACGAGTGCAAGCCCTGACGACGGAAATCAATTTGGCGCGAATGGCTCCTGCTCAGCTCGTGGTTTTCATTGAGAAACAGGCAGGACAATGTATGACGCCTTCTCCGTCAAAGGAAAGAAATTGGAGCCAGAAAGAGCCTGCACCTTGTTGTGTGTGCACTTGTGGTGAAAGGTCAAAGCATTTTATTGAGGGCATGATGTACCTTGTGCTTCTCTTTTTATAATTGAAATTTCTAAAACTTTGGCTTAGCCAAAAAAGCCTTGCTCCTTGTACGTGCACTTGTGGTAAAAGGCCAAAGCACTTTATTGAAGACATGAACTTTGAGACCAGACAACGCTGTGGAACCTTTCCACCATCAAAACAGAACAAAACGAGGTTCACGTGCCAACTGCCAGTGCCAACGATGGGAGTACTTGCCGGCATTGATCACTTTCAAGTTTTCTGAAAAGATTACTGACACCCCTGGAATATCAACCCCCGGTGATTTTCATCTGGACAGGAGTGGTGGCGACGTGGTACCTAGGTGAAAATCACCTGACGTTATGGTGAGAGTGAGTTTTCGGTTTCCCTGTTGATGCCTTGGCATTGTAAAAATTGGCAAAACTGCATTTATTTATAGTTTTCATATTTCAATTTGGGAGGGCTTGGAGCATTGTTTGGGGGGCTTAGCCCACCATACCCCCCTGTGGCGACGGGACTGGCCGTATGTGAGAAATGAAAGTCAATAGTAGTGCCGCGATCAATCTGATTGCCCAACAATTGTCGTAGAGCATTTGCCCATTTTGGGCAAGTTTACCTTATGTGCCTGATTTTCGTAAAAAATTTGCCCATTTTGGGCATGGTTGATTAATGTGGCTGACAATTGCAATGAAAATAGAAGAATTTCGTGTCTCAACCTAATTTACTTTTATTGCAGATAGAACGACAAGCTTGAAATGAGGTTCTGTTTAAACCTTAAAGTGACCACCAATGACCTCTGCTGGCGGAATTTTTGGATTTTTCTTTACTTTTTCGTTCATTTGTTAAGAGCACTTCCCACATTTTTGTTTGGAAAATTGCTTTTGTTCTTCATCATATAAAAATTTTTCCAAAATCAACACGTTGTTTTTTTCTGATCGGATGAGCTTGAGAAGACTTGCCAAGTTGTAAAAAAACCGCGCGCGCGTCTAAACCTGTCAGTTAGTTCAGTATAAATGAATAAACAAAATCTGCCCATTTTGGGCAAGGACAACAAACGTGTTTGTGTTTAGAGGTTACCTGAGCAGGGTTAAGACTACTGCATCGTCCTTTGCTTTGTAAAAATTAATGACGTTCCACATGCATTCGCAAAAGTTTCAATCAGTTCAAAAGGTGGTGAAATTGGTTCAATAACTAGTTGACCAAACTATGTTAACTATCAGGTACGCATGGTAACGACACAATGAAAACCAAAAGTGTTGTCCAAGGGTCATTAAAAAACGCAACATTTTGGAAAAACGTTTCAATTTTTGAACAAAGGTTTTGGGCAAAAACATTGTGTATTGTTTTCTTTATGAATTTCGGGTTTTAAAGGCTCGATATTCTACTGAAGCATAATATGGTTGACAGGTGCAAGGGCGTACGCAAGGGGGCTTGGGGTCAACCCCCTCCCTTTAAGGTTAATATTAAACTTTATTACCTGAGCAAAGGAAATTAACTGTTTTCGCATACTTTTTGCTTGTTAATTTGTCGACTGAATGCAAATACCATGGAATAACTTTGCATGCAAATTTCAAGAAACATTGTAAATGGGCCAAAAGGCAATAATTGGTTTTGGTGGGAATTCGGGCTATCGTCTGCGTCCAAGAACCACCTCACCACTTTTTGCAAACCCTCCATCCACTACGCATGTTTAAGATTGTGCTCCGCGACAGTTCACTTTATCCGAAACAATTGTCATTCTTTTGTCTGCTAAGGC
>Ga0210059_1013104_pt1 | contig 12444 bp, 8 predicted proteins | sample Ectturendosymbi2_FD_188042 | JGI IMG/M metagenome (GOLD analysis project Ga0210059, IMG submission 188042) | Ecteinascidia turbinata endosymbiont from Florida, USA - Sample 2 (SPAdes) (version 2) | ecosystem: Host-associated > Tunicates > Ascidians > Unclassified | place: Key West, Florida...
AAGTTGGTGTAAGCATATTGAAGGTTGTCGGGAATCTGGCCCAAAATACCTGAAAAACAGTGCTGTTAAGCAGGTCATTGTGAGTCATATGTTATGGGAACAATCTGACCAAACATCAGTACTATAATTAGTAGCAACTTGTTCAATCAGAGTAAACTATCCATGGCAAAAAAGATGGCACAATATCAGTTAATGATATTGAAGACAAACATGTTTTCATAAAAATAATAGGATTTCATTCTACTGCACAAATGAGTCATTGATTTAAAAAACAATAGCAATATCAATGCGCCATGCTGTTTGAAACAAGGGCTAACATGAATAGCATGGTTGCATTCAGTTTTCAGTTTTTCTAACTCAGTTTGTCACATTGACTTTATTCATATTTAGAGTTAGCACTTGGTTCATGCCAATGTGCGATGTTTGTGTTTTACAAAGATAAGTGAAGAAGCATTTTGACAAAATGTTTTACTACTAATCAACCAAAAAATAAAGTTTGTATAATAATAACTAATGACATGGGATTGTTCGCAAACAATACATCAAATAACGCTTAGCGTTGAAACAACGTTTAGCGTTTTTGTTACATCAGAACAAACAGATTGTTGTCTGTGGTACTTTTTACCTCCGTATGTTTTTCCCCATCCAGTCATCAGAGCTTGAGTTCCTGCAGCGTATTCTTTAGAAGCGACTGTGATTGGTTGGACCTGAGATTTGATGGTGGTAATAAGTAGGACGTTTCAAGATTTGAACAGCTTTTTTCGAAAAAAATTTGATTTTTGTTGTGCTACACAAGTCATATGTGAACACTCTGCACATCTTATTATAATAGAATAAATATTGTATACTCCAGCGTAAACTCATTCAAAAATGTAAGGTTTTCAATCATTTATGCAACAACATAAATATAATAGTTTAATTCATTTCTCAATTATTTTTTATCATTTCCAATTGCAATGCTCGAAAACGAGAAAAATTAATAACTGACTTGAGGAATGTTTCACCTGTCGTTATATGCACATGCTGCGTTTAGTGTAATTGCATATGGGTGAAAACTGTTCATTTCAACATAATATGTGATTTAACCAATTGAAGATATTGCATTTACCAGTGGTGCTGGTTACCGCATATATGAAGAAAACATTACTAAATTGATTTGCTTGTGTTACTGTACTTTTATGGAGGAAAGTTACTTCAATACAGATACGTGCAAGATTGAATTACAGCTAAAAGAAGAAAGCAGCGTTCAGATGGTCGATTCCGCAAAAGCTTCCAGCAAACCTACAGCATTTAATGGTAACCAGCATTCCACCTGTATTTTTGAAATTATTCAACCGTTTTCATATTATAAAGTTATCTTGTTTTAAAGACACATGACCTAACTTACAGCAGAGTTGAGGCTGGCACCGCTTATTGTTACGATGGCGTAATCATAGTCGATTGTGCGAGAACTGTAGGAGGGATGGCAGAGGAAGTTTGTGGTGAAGAAAGACTGGCCTGGATTTTGTACTGGGTGGTTCCAAGGACGACTGTGAGGCTGAAAAACAAAGGATTAGAATAAGATTTTGTGCATAAGGTAGTCATTGCATTTCTGTTTGTTGATGAAAAAGTCATTTCCACTACGTAAACAACAGACGCACATTTCCATTGATTTTTTCCTTCTAATTTTGCAAGAATCATGTATAACGTAAAATACCAGCATGTCACTTGTTCCGCAATATTTCATCCATCTGCGAAACCCATGAGACTTTTGTGATTGTATCTTTGACACATGTCTTGGATAGAGCCAAGTCTTTGACCAAATATAGGATTTTCACGTGAAGGCCGAAAAAATAAAAATTCTCCAGCATTTTCCACTATTTGTACAACAAAGAAACCTTTGACGGAAAAGAATTTGAAAACACGTTTTTCAATCACAAAAACATCAAAACGCAAGATTTGTTTTCATTCACCGATATTTTGTCGAGGTTCTTGGTTTAGTTGGAATTCTTTTCTAAATTACTTACGAAGATTGGCTGCAGTGACAAGCAGTCATAACTTTAGTTGCAGAGATGAGAGATCCACCACAGAAATGTGAACCACCGACCTGCAGGGACGCCTGAAAATTCAAACAATTTTTGAAAATCGATGATATTTCATCACAGATTGAAGATATTTGGCTGCTTTCTTACATTTTACTCAAGCTTGTGTTAAATGTAAAAACAGACGATTTTAGAAATGTGCACCATAAGTTTCAAAATATTTGTTCTGCGCTTGGTTTCTGTCGGTTAATCACCAGCAATTGATGTTGCGCATTGTTCATTAGATACAAGTTTGTTTAACCAAAATAATAAATTTTAAATTATCTGCATATTTTGCTTGGTCAGTGTGATTTTAGGAAAATGCATGATCGTAACTTCAGCAAATGCCAATGAAGGTACACCATACATTCTTTGATTGAACAAAAAAACACAATTCATACCTGCCAAGGAGCAAATGACGTAGATGTCACATCAGCACCACCAACAATGCGCTCATTGCTGGGGAAAGCTGCACAAAAGTATCACACACGTCATGATCAAGTATGTCATTTCCAACCAAAATTAGGAATGAAGGTTAAGACGACAGCGCTAAACAACTAGTCTTATCTCGAAAGATGTAAAAATATTCTGTTGCTATGCATTTGTCTAGAAACACTCCTCTTTTCGAGAAATCATTAGGCATTGTGAAACAAGATAACAACTGCCATAAAATGCGTTAGGAGAATGCATTTTTGCCCATTTTTCCATGAAATTCTTTCTTTGCATATAAATTGGAAATGCATCAAATGTCTACAGCGATTTTTATTTCAAGGAAACAAAAATAGATTTGCGCTCAAAACTTTCCAAATGTTGAAATTTATTTGCGAATTCTGCCTATCCCAAGGTGTACGAACGCATGTGAAGTTTAACTTTATATTCGACACAAAAACGTTTGGAGCAAATGACGTATTTCTGCTTCAACGTGCTATGTTTGATCTTATTTTTTCAAAACAAACAATCAGCTTGAGTAGCTTGTTTTCAACAAACATTTATATGGTTGCAAAATTTGTGGATCATATGAAATACTGAGCTACAAAATTTGAAAAAAAAATTTGAAAAACGTTGAAAAAAAGTGTTTTGTTCAGGATTTTGCCTCAAACAAGATCATACTTCAAAGATTTCAAGCAATTTTCTCTTCCGATAAGCAAAATTGATCACTTGTTTATTTGAATTGATGAGAATGTTTTTTTTCGTCAATTAAGCTACCCGATTACAAATAACCTTTGATTGTTTATGGCACAACAAACTGCAAACTCCTCATGTCATAATCAAAACTTTGTTACTCACCAGAGGCAACGGCGACCAAGCAGAGAAGATAGAAGATCATTTTTGCGTTTCGTTTCTGAGTGAACTCTTTGAAACTGATGATGAAGTCTTGCTAGTTATCATCATTTATAGCATAATCGTGCGAACAATCGCAGGTTGAAAGAACTATTTTTATTGCAAAATTGCTGACAAGGCTTCTTCGCAAAACAACTACCATCTGCTGATGAATCAACATTGTAGTTTAATAAAAACGAAAGAGGTTTCATACCACATGCAAGTTTTCAATCATTTACTAAAAACTTATTCACATGTTGTTGTTGCTGTAAATAGAGTAAGGTGGTGCCTGATGTAAGGTTTCAGAAATGCACAATAATTTGGATCACTTTCCTTACTTAATGTTTGATATCTCAATTTACAAAGTTGAATTACTGAACTATAGCATTCTTCATTACCAATGCAGGACATTTCACTTGTTTTGTAGTCTTCCTCTACCAATGCGCTCAACAACGGCACCAGATCACATTGCATCCCTTCATTTTCAATCAACCTTAGAACCTGAACGAAAGATTGAATTTGGAACGTGAGGACATTTGTGAATATTGTGTGAAGATTTTCTCAATTTGAACAACTCTTTTCAGATTAAGAAAACGTTTGGTGATATGTTTTGTATATGCACTGCATCTTCAATATTCAACTCTTGCCTTCAAATCTCAAATGACGTGCCATTAAGCTAAAGCACTGTATCCCTGAAGATATAGTCACAGTAGTGCCATACGTGGTTCACCCTAAACAACCATTTTATATACAAAAAGGCACTACAGAGTTTGAACGTTTTGAAGTACGCTCAATGAGAAAAAGTTTAATCGCTGTTTTCTTTACCCTTTGTATGCGAAGCAAAACAAGCAGTGATATCCGGTTAGTTGTGCTGAATTTAAGAATACAGAAGACTTTTTCAAAAAAGAGATTCTCTATTTCAAAATTTGAAACCAAAGTTGTTAATATATTTAAGATGACTTGAAGCTTACATGGAATTTGATAATTCCAAAAGGATAGCCTTTACAAACGTATATTGTAATGCCATTGTAAATTGTACCAATTCACTGAGAATGCTTTATATGATGTTGAATTGGAAAAAAACACGCTTTATAAACCTTTCTGTACTCTTTCTAATATTGGAAGAGATCGAAATATTACTTGTCAGTATCTCTGTTTTCGGAAGAAAGATAAATCCGAAGTGAAACACATTACAGCCAAAAGTGGCACAGGTTGAAAGAGACCGTTCATCGCAACAGGTGTCCACACTTTGCCACTGAAACGGGAAACTTGCTGTCAGTTGTTTGACGACATCACCCGTTACGCAAACAAGACGTCATGACAACAGCTGCAAACGAACTTAGGTGCTCTTCGATTTTCTCATAGACTATTGCAAACACTAGCTTACTAAGTTAGAATTCCACTCCTTGCCAAATTAGGGAAGTATATCTTGGCGAACCAGTGTTTACATAAGTCCATGGGAAATTAGAAAATTACTTGCGTTATCTTCAGCTGTTGTCATGACGTTTTGTTAACTGCGTAACTGTTAGTGTCATCAAACAATTGACAGCAGGGACGTCGGTTCAATGCAAAAGTACCAGAAATCTTTGCAATGAAGGGTCTGCTTAGCATGTGATGTTTTTGTTTATAATGCGATTTTTTCTAATTCCGGCATTGTTACTTTGACGTTGGTAATTTTCATTTTTACAAAAATCATTTGTCCACCTAATGTCAAATGAATAAAAAACAAAAATTGTCTTTGGTAAATGGTCCCGTATAATTTCGAGCTTGAAACGAAATGAAAACCTTCCCATTCTTTTCACTGCAGGAAGCACTGTCACAGTGCCGTGACAAGGCAGCCCCGTACCCCCCGGTCGGGAGGCCCCGACCATTCGCAGGGGACCCACAATATATATTGTATTAGTAAGTTAGCTCCGTCGTTCTACCCTTGACATTTACTATTCTGGTTTTTGCCCTCAATGCAGAGCCGGTAGATTAAGCATGTAATATCATGATTCGTTGATTTCGAAAAAGAATTGACGTTTGGACACTATAGCTGTATTTTGTAAAGTTGTGGTTACGTCAGAACAAGGCCAATTGTTAATTGTTAATAAAGTCTTGACCTTCACCACTAAACTTCTCTGGCTTCGCCCTTGTGCGTTGAAATTCTCGGGGAAATTTCCGTCATAATGAATGTGCTGCGGAGTGTTGTGCAATCGCTTTGTAGTTGCGTACAGATAGAGATTAGAGAGACTAGGTTTCTGGTTCAATGATAAAAGAGTTTTCGTGAAAACTGCTCAAGACAGTTAATGCAAAAAAGTCTTAAAACGACAAGAGATTTTCCTAATTATATCTGCAAAAAACAATTATTGGAAGTTTACCCGAATTTGTTCATTGCTTTGCGAATGGTAATGACATGCCCCATTTCCGCTGCCAGTGCAGAAAGAAGTTTTGGTAAACTTAAACTTATCAAAACCGTTCATTGATCAACAACTAAGGATGACAGACTTACATTATTGGCTCTGATATCTATTGAAAGTGTTTGCGTTCGCAGTTTGGACTACAACGACATCATTGATGTTTTTGCAACCGCAAAAGCGCGAAAAAAATATTTTTAATATTGATACGGTTTGATTTGCGGTACGTGCAAAGTGACACTTTGAAAATTTAAGCAAACGCGGTGCATGCGCTTGCTTACTTGCTGAATGTGTAATAAAAATGAGTTAAATTTGTTTAAATAATGCAAGTTATTTAGTTAAGAACATCTTCCTGATTCAATATTGTTAGTTTAGCTTGGTTAGGTTTTGAAATAGCGCTGCTCAGGGGGGTAATTTGCAACTGGCTCGAAAAAGCATTCATCGAAGTTTCTTAGTGAGTAGAAGTTTCTTAGTGAGCGTGCTTAAAACAATCTACGTCCGCAGTGCATATTTTGTACATGAAGCGGTTGTTTACGTTAAACAAGTAGGGCACTAACTTCAGGTATACAATGTTTTAATTAAATAGCCCGTGTTTTTGTAATTTGAAGGCTGCAGTTGAAATAATCAAGCTATGGTCGTTGTTTAACACATTTCTCCAAACGTTTTATTAATCTAAAGTAAGACATTTAAGTTCAACAGGAATTACAAGTGTACCGTACTCAAGTTCGTAATCCACGTTTTTGTGCAAGTTCTAAGTTTGACTGGAGAGGAAGCGAACTTTTTGCTCTGTGTAATGGGATCCAGTGCCGTTATTGCGTGGATTGGGAGAGGAAGACTACCAAACAGCCGAAGTTTCCCGTCTTATTCATGAACGACATTATACTGTACTTTAGTATCTTTAACTTTGGACGAATAGTATTCACATTCATTTGAGAAGGCGTAATCCAGTTTTATTAGCTGAAACGTGTTAAGCTGCTGAACACAGTTCTGTTGAGAACTGTGTTCTGCTCAAAACCAACACCTCGAAAGGCTGCTCAACACATGCCCCGAGATCTAGTGCGGTCTAGTCGTGGGCGCCAAGAACTGGCTGAAAGGATGAACAAAAAGATTATCTGGGCCTTGAGTCCTGGTAGCTATATCTTCCCAAAACTAAATTTTCACAAAAAAAGGCAATATAACGAATAAACATTATGTAATGTTAACATTCGTCAGTTACGTGTAAGCTTCTCCTAGGCAAGAGAATATAGCATGCCATAATTAAATACTAAAACAAAAAAACACCAGGTTTGCATTAAGTATCTTGAGTGATCCAAATGTGCATTTCTTAATTTTACATCAGCTCTCACTTCACTGTGATGGGCGTCGGAAACGGGGAGCAAGGAGGAGGTTTGGCCTCGCTCTGGATTATGAAATTTGACGTTTTTCTATTACATTTTTCGCTAAAAGCAAGTCACTTTCTTAGTTTCAAAAAAGGATAAATGAATTTCACCACTTTCGGCGGAAAAATATTTTTCGGCTACCTATGGAAAAATCCATTACTTTTCCCCATGTAAGAAATCCTTCCGACGCTCGGGCATACTGTACTTACAGCAACGAAAAATTGTGAATAAATTTTGGTAAATGATTGAGAGCTTAACTGAAGTCTTGAACCCCTGACATTTTCATTAAACTACAATGTTGATTCATCAGCAGATGGTATTTCTTCTGCGAAGGAGCCTTGTCAGCAATTTTACACTAAAAATAGTTCTTTCAACCTGCGGTTTTTCTCACAATTACACTATAAATGATGATAACTAGCAAGACTTCATCATCAGTTTCAAAGAGTTCACTCAGAAACGAAACGCAAAAATGATCTTCTATCTTCTCTGCTTGGTCGCCGTTGCCTCTGGTGAGTAACAAAGTTTTGATTATGACATAAGGAGTTTATGTTTTGTCACAAAATATGTTTTTTTGCAAACATATGGCTTGATTGAGGGGTAATAAATATTCTGAGCAAATCAAATAGCCACTTCCATTAATGAACAATTTCAGTTATCGGAAAAGACGATTGTTTGAAACGCATAAGATATAAACTTGTTTTCAGCAAATTAATAAATAAAGTTGTTTTTGCAAACGTTTTAAAGTTAAACTTTTGAATTTGTTTTCTTTCATGAATATTTTGCATTATTATTCCAGCAAACCTGTAATGATATTATTGCTCTTTTTTCTGACAAAAGCTACTCAAACTGGTTGTTTTCTTTTGACAAGGTGAGATCAAATATCTACAGATTAAAGCATTGAAAGAGAAATAAGCCATTTACCCCAAAATAATTCTGAGTAGAATAAAGAGTAAAAATTCACATACGTTGCTATAGATTGGGAAAAAACAAATTTACAGAAATTTTTCATATAAATTGGAACGTTACTTTGAAAGCAAAATTTCTTGAACAACCTAATAATTTATTGATATTTCCGTGAAAAAAATTACTGCAAGTATTCAGTGGTTGCTAATTTCATTGCAAAGAACAAGTATTACAGCAAACTTCATGGAATAAATGCACACGTCACATGCTGTTCGCGCACTTTTTGACAGTTGTCACCAGGTTTCACGATGGCTTTGAAGAGTGTTTAGCTGTCTGGAGAAAAGCAAAACAACCGCAAATATTTTTGTATCTTTCAAAATGAAACTTTGTGATGTTAACTCCGTGATGATATTCATTTTTATTATCGATGTAAATGAGAAACTTCATGATGATGTTTTTCAAATGTTTTCTGCAGCTTTCCCCAGCAATGAGCGCGTTGTTGGTGGTGCTGATGTGACCACGCAAGCATTTGCCCCCTGGCAGGTAAGACCTTTCACGTACATTAATCAAGGAATATTTAGTTAAGCATCAGCAAATGGTATTTGTAAGTTTTTGTAATACATTTGCCTAAAACCGTTTTGACAAATCACAACATGAAGGTAATCGAAATTTTAGTATTTTTGTTAAACGCACATGACTACAATGCATGAACGCGAAATATGTAAAGTGTTTTGCTGAAAATTAAACCTATAGCGACTAAATTTGTAAATTGTTTTTGAAACTTGCGGTGTACATAAGTAGTTTCAAACCGGGTTTCCGCATAACCCCAGGGTTCCGCCGATTTTGCCTGGAATGAAAATCACAACCACAGTTCTATGCGGTTGTAGCAATATAGTCACGTGGATCATTTCCTAGGGTTCCGTGAGCAACGCAAACATTTGCGGAAGGTTCTGCTGCAGCAAAAAGGTTGAAAAATCCTGGTGTACATTACTAACGCTTTTGTTTCTACACATATCACATGTTTGAGTAAAATGTGAGAAAGCAACCAACTGTGTTCAATCTATACCAAACTTTAACCTGTCTTTAAATAATGTATGAAATTTCAGGCGTCCCTTCAGGTCGGTGGTTCACATTTCTGTGGTGGATCTCTCATCTCTGCAACTAAAGTTATGACTGCTTGTCACTGCAGACAATCGAGGTAAATAACTTTTGAAATAATTCAAAAAGGTTCATGCACTTTGACAAAATATGAATAAATATATAAAATTTTCGCGATTTAAAATTATATTTCAAAATTTTATTCCCTAAAACTTTTGTTTCTTGAACAGTTAGTGAATAATATAAAAAAATTCGTGTTTTCTTGACACTCAGTGGAAACTCTGTTATATCTTTACAGAATTTTTTCAGTCCAAAAGTATAATTTTAAAGAAATATTCGTTATGAAATACTGTCGCAGATGGATGACAGATTTTATAACACGTTTCATGTTAGCACGCTGCGTTAACTTTATATTTGGAAGGAAAAGTTAATTGGAATTCATCAGACTCTTTTGTGTAACGTAGCGGAAATGATTTTTCATAAAAACTAAGAAACGAAAAAATGCGCAATAAATGCTTTGGGCACAAATTATAACCTCATCTGTTTTTTCAGCCTGACAGTCGTTCTTGGAACTCTCCAGTACAAAAATCCAGGCCAGTCTTTCTTCACCACAAACTTCCTCTGCCATCCCTCCTACAGTTCTCGCACGATTGACTATGATTACGCCATCGTCACAATAAGCGGTGCCAGCCTCAACTTTGCTGTAAGTTAGATCACTTGTCGTTCAGAAAATAAGTTGATTATCTATAAACATTTGGAAAGTTTGGCAAATATGCATGTACCACAGGTTACAATTGAAAGCTGTAGATTTGCTGTAAACTTTCTTGACTGAAACGACTGAATTCTACTTTCTTCTCGTTGCAATGATTCAAACTTAAACATACTATGTAACTGGTCTCCACAAACGCAACACAAGCGAATCAATCTAGCAAATACTTTTTATGTATGCAGCAACCAACACCCTTATACAAACTATGATAAAATCAATAGTTTTCTCTAAACAGCATTTCAAGTGAACTCGAGATATTCATAAAACGACAATCGATTTAACTTTGAATACTATTTGTTGTTTTGTGTGCATTGCAACAGTAGTCGCAAAAAAACATCGGACACAATGAAGACATGAATTCCATTTGTTTGCATCAAATTTGACAAGCTTCCATTGTTTGAATTAGTTTGAGCTGGTGTATGAAAACGTTAGTTAAACGTGATTCTACTATTATACAATATTACGTGCATGATGATCACATATGCGGGCAAAACCTGATAAGCAAATCAAAAATTAAAGTTTTCCCCTGAGGAATTTGTGCAACTTTCGACACTTCCTAAATATTCTCACCATCAAATCTCAGGTCCAACCAATCACAGTCGCTTCTAAAGAATATGCTGCAGGAACTCAGGCTCTGATGACTGGATGGGGAAAGACATCTGGAGGTAAAAAGTGCCACAGACATCAGTTTATTTGTATCAGTGATCACAAATCAGGTCCAGCGTTTGTTGAAGTCGTGCTTCCAATTGATGGAGGCATTTGTTTCCAAAATGTAAACTTTAGTTTTGTTTGATTAACAAACAGATGTGAAGATGGTTGTGGGAGAAATTGATTTCATCAAACAAATGCATTGATGACTCACTGAACCTTGTACTAACTAAAAACAAGTGTAAAGTCAATGCGATAAAATGACCGACAAAAGTCAAAACTGCCTCAAACCATGCTATTCTTTTCAGAATTAATTTTGAACAGTTTTACGCATTGATAATAATTGTTCGTTTGCCTAATGCATAATTCATCTCTGAATCAAAATGACCTGATAATGCTTTTGCGCATGGTATTTGTCTTCAGTTAAATCATCAAATGATCTGATATTATCTTCCTACGCCATGGACACTTTGCTGTTATCAGCGAACAGGTTGCTGCTATTTTCAGTGCTGCCTTGTGTTCAGATCATCCACACTGATGATTCACAACGTGCTTATTCAACAGCTCTGTTTTTCAGGTGTTTTGGGCCAGATTCCTGACAACCTTCAATACGCTTACACCTACTTGATCAGTCAACGCGAGTGCAGGGCAACCTGGGGCAGTCAAGTCACTGATAGAATGCAATGTGCCAACGATGCCACAAACAGTGCTTGCAATGTGAGTAATCGGTTTTTCGAGAGGATTATTTTCATTTATTAATTTAATTAGTTTCAGTAGTTTTATTTGCTGCTTTTTGACATCAGGCAGCTGAACAACTTTCAAATGTTTTTGACGTGATCTGTGAAGAAATTATTATGAGTTTGATTTGCTTTATATGTACTTGCAATTTGGAAATCTTTGAGAATTGTCTGCAATTGTGGTTTACTTAAAAATCAAAGAGAATATCAATATTTCATACATCTCTAATTTCATATACGTCATTTTTTAGTTTAGGGCAAGGTTTTTGAAAGTCCAGAACTAATTCATACTTATAAAATTTTCAATCGAAAATGATTTGAAATTGAAGAAAACTTGCTACGATCAACTTCAATGTAACTTGGTTTTGAACTGGAAATATTTTCATCATCAATTGAATTGTTTATCTTTCCAGGGTGACTCCGGTGGACCACTTGCTGTCAACGACGGGGGCACTTGGGTGCTTGTCGGCAACACTTCATGGGGAGTTAACGGTTGCGCCACCACCTACCCATCCGCTTGGTCCAAGAACAGTGCAGTTTACAGCTGGATCCAGTCGAACCTTTGAATCTAACTGCTCCTTTTGCCAATCAGACGTCGAATCGTTGAGGTTGACATGATGCTGAAAAAATAAAACATTGCTAATATTCTGTTTGCGTTCATCACGTTGCTCAGAGTTTAGGAAATTTAATTGCTTCACTTGTACTTCGGCACAACGTTTGGCACAATCTTTTCAGTAGAAGCAATTTTTATCAAGTTCAGATTTTGACTTGCCACTCCATGCAAGTCCCAAACATTTGTTGTTTTTGGGGACAAAATACCACAAGTTCGTCACTTGAATGTTGATACGAGCAGCAGTGCCGGATTAACAACAGTAGCAAATGTAGCGATTGCTACGGGCCCCGCGCTTTGGGTGCCCGGCTGTCGTCTGTAATGAATCCATCTATTACATTAATTTAATTTAATTTATTTGTTTGTGAGCAGACACGAAGTCCATAGTATGAACACACACACTCTGCAAAACGCAGGTCGATAAAAACAGACAATACAGAACGTAGTACAAGACATTGAAGCCGGCGAAATCACAGGGTTACAGACACTTTTTGCAACTGCATTGAAGACAGAACCATAGGGTT
>Ga0210059_1013105_pt1 | contig 12442 bp, 8 predicted proteins | sample Ectturendosymbi2_FD_188042 | JGI IMG/M metagenome (GOLD analysis project Ga0210059, IMG submission 188042) | Ecteinascidia turbinata endosymbiont from Florida, USA - Sample 2 (SPAdes) (version 2) | ecosystem: Host-associated > Tunicates > Ascidians > Unclassified | place: Key West, Florida...
TCCACATATTGCTATGACATTTTAAATCACTGGCAGAAAAATCTTCGCAAGTTATCCACAAACCTTTCAACATCTTGCTTTGGACATGGACTTGGATCAAAACAGACAAGTTGCTCCTTGCATCATAATTCCGGAGACGAAACAGCCTCCACACACCCCGTTCGTTTTCACTTGCAGCTGATGATATTACTATGGAAGATGGTGATTCTGCTACTATTTCCAGAAAAAAACTAACTGCAAATTGGACCTCAATAAAATGCAATAACCCTTATGCATTACAGACTCTAGTTAAAAGTCGTTCTCAAACTTTTCTGCACGTGGACCCCCAAATTAACGTACGCAATTTTTGGTACACCCTGTTGCCTAGCCCAACAGTTACTAATAGTGTACAAGGAAAGTATGACTCAATAAATTTAAGTACTTTCCACTTGAAATGCATGGTGAAATAATACGCGCCCTCGTAAGTTGGTTTGATTTGTTGAAATAGGCTGTTTGCATTCCTTGCCCGATAACAATCATCTTGAATTGGAGGCTTCACTGCTCCAGTAGACCCAAGCAGTTATTCCTTACCCCCATTCTAACCCGTTACTTGGATGGTCCGATTGACCCCTGGGGGTCCATATCGGCCAATGACCTAATCCATCCTACCTTGCAACAGCTGAGTTTTTACGTATTTATGGCCTGCAACCTACATTCCCAGCTTTTTGCTGCTGCCAAGTTTGCTCACTCAGTCATTTCGCGACACGTACTGTTTTAATTGAACAGGCAGGAGCCCTCGTCTCTTACGAGTATTATTGCGTAGCAACCAATCGAAACGGAAATGCAGACATTCTCAATCTTTTTTAAAAATTGCGACGAACAAAATCCGATCCAACTCGTCATTCGCTTTTGCAGACCTCTTAAGAGTTCACAGACATCTTGCAACAGTTTGAAGCTATGTACTGTATACTTGGAATATGCTCCCTCGTACGTCGCGTAACTGAAATCAATTGCAGAAGAGACAATGCAACGAGAGCGTACTATTTCGTATTTTATTGCACAGCTAAAACAAACATGAAAGGTTGCAATTGGTACGGGTGCCGAACGCTGACCTTGACCAGATCTTGCAGCTCGCAGATGGGCGGAGACAAAGCTTATGACGAGGTTCAATTGTCCACCACAACTGCACGGAAGCGATATTGAGTTAAGCAATGAAACATAAGTTGGTTCAATTCCATAAACAACTGAATATCCATAAACTACGTAAAATAAATTTAAGCCAAGGCTTGAGAATTCATGCAACTATTCAACTACAAATGGCTAATAATGGTTGGCCGCTATGAAAGCGATATTCAAGGACGATATGGAATTTATTCAATAAACGGCATATTCCGAACATGTATCCAAATCAGGGTAGAAGCAATCATTGACAATGCTGTCAGCATCAAATGTCTGACGGTAATTCCAGATATTAATCATTTTGCTTCAGTCACCCAGCTTGGGGAGTTTTTATTGTTGGTACAGGTAACAAGTTATTCTGTGCACTAAGCATATTTGAAACGATTGCTTAAGATCGGTGTAAAAATATAATATAGAACAAGTCCGCGCAACATACGGACGCAGGAGCTTTTCTTGCAGCTTGCGAGAAGTTTCTAATTTGCTTCGGATAGCTGGCTGCTTATTTTTTTTTCACACTACGTATTCATCGATTAGGCCCTTCGAGCTTTGAGCTCTATAGGTCTGATATAGATCGTCGTTTTTAACCCCACCATTAACGGTAAATAATCAACGTACCTTCAGCACAGCCGTAGCGTAGCAAAGTTTGGCGGATACCTGTAAAAATATATGATAAGCAACGCACAGAGAGAACCTACACATTCTAGCAAACTGCTTTTAAGCAGTCATATTTTAGCCGCAATAGTCATCAAGACAGTCAGACGGTAATTCCAATATAATATAATCATACTGCTAATCACATACAAATGCAGAACTGCAGCAAATCACATATTCGAAATGCCATAACCTGCAACTTGTCTGCGGAGGATCGAGTAATAGGACTTAATCAATTCCTATAAAACGTATCAAACAGCCAACTCACCGCAGGGCACACTTTCAGGTTGCCTGAAGGGAAACATCGTCGACAACCTGGAGAAAACACTGCGTCATTCAAAAATCTCGAAGCAACACATCTGCGTTATTGGCTACAAGTGCAGTCATATATAAGCCGCGTGATGTCATCACGACCATCTGACGGTAATTCCAATAGATATAATCATCCTGCTGCATCTGACGAATGCCTTTGGTAAAGGACCACGACCAGAAAAACGAAACAAGCAAAAATATACTGCACAACTATCGGCAGTTTGCCACCAACCTGAATGGGTGTTGACTTTTAATCATTTTTCTGAAAAAACAAACAAAAACAACACATTTATGTTTTTACTCTTCCCAGTAGCGCTGACAGTTATGAAAACCTTACCTGTCTATTCCAACGCGGATTTAGATTTAGCCAAGGTGAAATATCGGAACTGTTGATCTGACCATGAACCTTTGCAATGCCGAGTGAACCACTTCCGTTGCTAGCAGTCAATTTTTTTAACACAGGCCCTTAGCCTGTTACAGGATTGGCCAAACCTGCTCTATGTATAAGCCGCGTATCCTAAAAACCCAAGTTACAAGGAGCCGCAACATAAAAATCTAAAAACACGAATTTCTTTGCAGTCTACCCTTCTTCTGTCACACCATACTTCTTTGTGGAACGACTTGCGGAAGTAATACGGTACGCTAGCTGCCAAAGTACCATTTTACAATATTTCTACATTTTGCAGTAGAAATAAAAACAAATATATAAATTTTCGGAAAACTCTCCGCAGTTCGGCCACAGCTGGTCTATTATAAATTTACTTGATGTGCCAGTTTGGGAAAACAGCGCTTTAAGAAAACCACTATTTAGGACAACGTCTACAGATGGTACGCTGACGCATATCCCCGAATGTATCTCTGAGCGCTTGGACGCGGAAGTACCGCATACGGCTTTCTTGATCGAATTGTCGGCTGAGGTCATGTCACGTCACGTCGGTTTGCGCCACACAATTTCTCAACGTCTGTTAAATACAGTACTTTAGAGCACACGATCTTGCTGTAGCCTTGCCCAAATCTACGGACTTCAATCCCTCGCAACAGTGACAAAAACACGTTGCGGGAACATTGAAGACTTAAGAACCGCCTGGTAAACCGGACTTAATTACGAAGATCATTTGCACCTTTTCCACATCAGTGATAGTTGCCAGCCCAGACTGCATCCATAACATACGCTACGTTGCTACATCCGTAGGAACTATCAGAAAAAGTACTATAACTGAATAACTTGCTCTCCTACAAGATGCGCCCAATCATTCTCCTACAGCGACTCCACGCCAGATTCTGAAATAACTTGAAACCTCCGAAGAAATAAACATTTAACCCAACTTTAAACATTTATTGGGGATTCATAACAACATTTAGGATCGTGATTGATTCATCCACATCCGATGAACGCCGCCTGCTGCCGATATCCATGAACGGAGTTAATCAAGCTGCACGAAAAGTAAATAGTAAGAGATCGAGACGAGACATTCGCATAAGCCACAGCATTAATGGTGTAGGCAAATACCTTTACGAATCCGATGTCCTTGGCGAACTCTCTGAAGCATTGCCGAGAGATGTTCAGTCCGTATTTGCGAATGAGACCATGTCGATTTCCAGTTATACGACTGTAGCATAACAAAGAGATTGCAAGACGCGCTTACAAGCAAAATTAAAAATGGGTGGAGAATGTAGCGATTTCTGCTTTTCTACTGTTGTAGCAACAGGATATTATGGAATTAGAGTCATGCGCGGGTTGCGGGTACCCGCTTTTGTGGGGAGTGTGCGGGAGCCCGCAGTGCTATGCGTGCGGGGAGGGATGAGAAATTCTTTGTGCGGGCAATGGAACGTTGAGCCAAAGCACATGAACTTAATCACTTCAAAATTAGCAAAACACGTGGATGTACCGAAGTTCTTGGCCAGCATTGCACTTAGGACAGAAGGTCTACACTGCAGCAATTTTTACATTGATGTAACAACCCACTGTTGCGAAACATTAGCTCATACTCTTGCCATGCGGTAGGCAAGTGATTATTTCCATCTTCCAGTGTTACCGTCGTATTTGGTGAGGAATAACTCAATCTAGCACGCCCTACAAATGGATAAGACAGTGCTTAACGCACAGCTGATAACAACCAGTGTTCCCTCAAAGGTGAGCAACTGGTCAAATGCGCAGTGAAATGTCATTCTTGCGTACTAGTAACATGGCGAATTTGATGTCTTCGTGCGTCTTCATGGTTGTGCAATTGCATACGCATTAATACACATTTGCTCAGTATAAAATTTTCTTAGAGGGAACACTGGTCACAACTCGACAGAAACGTGTTTTCTATCACCTCAAATCTGTTGACTGCGGAAGATCAGATGTGTGGAAAAGTTTTGGTTGCCAATGAAAAGATTGAGCAGCCTGATTTTGCTACTTGTAAGACTTATCTTCAAGCGTTGAGCTCTTAGTAGTTTTCGGACACATTTTAGTAGTTTAGACAGGTGCAGGTTTGGGACAGAAAAAGTGCGGGGCTGGAGCGGGCAAGATGTCTTAATTTCTGCAAGTGCGGGGCGGACAAAAGAACAACCCGCTCAGGGCTCCACAACACACACAAAGTATTACTTCCACAGCGCATCCCAACGAGCATGAAAGGAAATTTCCGATTAACACGGGTTTATCTACTTCTAAAAGCAATGAATTCAAAACAACGCAAATAACAGGTAATTGTTTAGTTATCTTCATACAGAGCATTAGGATCATGAATATGCTTGAAACCTTTGGTGAAAGTGATTATTAAAATCTAGATTATTAAAATGAAGCTTTGTTTCTCTAAAGTTCAGAACGTTTTATATTTTGTCATTCTAAAAACTATTCGATCCTTCATGCACATTGAAGTAACAACCTGTTAACATAGGTTGTCCTTGTGTTGTGTGGCGATATACGACTCAAAACCAAGCTGTGTGGATAGCTTATGATCTTCATCCTAAAAACTGCTATTTCTTTGTTGGGTCGAAGGTCGGATGTGGCAGTAAAGATTAGCTTGTGAAAGTCAATCAAATGCAACAGACATTTAAAGCCAAATAAAAAAGATGTATCTTACAGAAGTTCTGTATGTAAAATATAGTTACAAAGTTCGAAGGGTGCAACAGAAATTAAAAAACTGCATGTGCAAAACAGCTCAATCATTACCCGTAACACATATAATTTACAAGCCATTCTTGGCACTTGTGACAGTCAGCACTGCACCTAATAAACTTGGAAAGTTAATTGCAATGTAGGAGCTCTACCAAATAACCAAATGTTGTGTCCTTCTGCTGGAGCTCAAGCAAGGACAATCCATGAATGTCATTTAAAAGGTAAAACCTACACAGGTCAAGGACAGTTACCAAGATTTAATTTAAATAATGGTATGTACTACCTACCAACACCAAGCCTCCAAGCTGCAGCGACATAAAAATATCCAGAACATGACAGTGTTGCAGATTACTTAGGTAATTACCTAAGAGTGGCCTGTCCAACCCCAGCCACATTCGACTCCTTAGGTAAATACCACATTTATTTGCATATAAGTCGCAAAATTTTATACCAGTTGTTTACCTTAGAAAGTCGGGGTGTGACTTACAGATTTGAAAGATTGTTCAAGACATGGAATGCCAGAAATCTCACTAAGTAACATGCATAACAATAAATGCTTATAAATTTGTCATCACATGGGTCAGTCACATCGCTACAGGGGTCTATCGTGTGCTTAGCTCCCGCAAATTAAGCTCCAACACCCCAATTGAAAGACTTCTGTCAAATCTAAGAATGTCCACCCCTGTTGAAGACTCTGGTTGGTGTTTGATGTTCATACGAAATCTAGCAAAGCAAAAGTATACCGTATTTTTCAAACTGTAAGGTGCACTTAAAATCCTCAAATTTTCTCAAAAATCGAAAGAGTGCCTTATAATGTGATGCGCTTAACATATGAATCTGGTTGTGCTTTTTCACCTAGGACCAATTTTATGTGGTAAACAGTGCTACTTGTCAATTGCTATTTACAACAGTATGATAGCCCTGCTTACGCATTTGCTCAGTGGATAACGTAAGAGCAATTCAGAAATAGCTTTCTGTCAATGGTAAAACTCCGCAAGATGCCACACATGACATGAACATTGAGGTATAGCATGTGCAGCATATCTGGAGTTACTGAATTTCAGTGCAGAACTAACACATGGTGTGGACTGCCAGAGTAACACAAAAACAAGAAACATGACAAAAATAGAGTATAAATGGTCTAGCATGCTCAGCAAGTAGGTTAATGAACTTTTTGTCAGTGCACTTTCTGAACCACCACACACTTCTTACTTTGACAGATCTACAAATGGTAATTGGCAGGCGTGTCACAATTTTTTGTTATGACAGGACTTGTAATTACAAGCACATGCTTGCCACAGAATTTAGTGTAACTCTTTTGTAGGCAATTTAAACATTTTCTGTGATTGCTTTTGTGTCATGGTTACTATTAAGTAAAGCAACTGTTAATTCACAGAGATGCCACAAATCAGAAACAAGTGGCATCACATTTTTATTATAAATAAGAAATAGTAGATTTTAAAGTTAGCTTTGCTTGACAGCAGGAATGGGCAACTAATTTATTATCACATGCACCATGAATTGCAGAATATCCTGGCAGGCTGCAAAGAGTCACTTTACCCTAAATTTCTACCTTGACCAAGCTAACTCAGTTTCATGCACCTAGAGAAGTTACAAATATCAAGGTAATAATCATGCTATTAAAAATTATTTACTCAGCATTTGAAATCATTTCAATATTGCCAACAAAATTAACACTTTGAGAGCCGGTCTACGATATATTCGCACTTCTATTTCAGCCTAAAAAACAGCAATTTTCGGTTGCCTTACCAACGCCCTAGCTCCTCCGCCAATTGCGCTAGAGAGCTGTTCAAGGGCTCAAACGGATCAGCCAGTCTAATAGATTGCACTCGAAAAAAATTTTTGGTTGGGGGTGCGGATTTTTTTTTGTGACTGACGTCATAAGTGAAGTAGTAGTTTTAGGGTCATTTTGGGTCATGTTCCCTGGCCTAGGGCCCAACCGCTTGGCCAAAGTGTTTCGCGGAAGTTTTCATTGGAAACTAGGCTCAAGTCCGAGTCTTATGAGCCTTTGATCAACTTTCTAGCGTTTCTGGTTCAAAAGGTATGATCTAAAATAAACAAAATAATTATCTAATTAGTCAAATATTTTTACAAACTTACATCAGAACTTTTAAACCTGAAACCCCAGCAAGTTATCCAAAGTATCAAAAGACTGATATTGTAGTCTAGTTTCCAGTAAAAACTTCAGCTAAATACTACCTCCTAACGGTTGGCGCCCAGGGCCAGGCAAAGTTGGCCTAAAAGTCCTCCACTTACAACGTCACTCACAAAAAACCTGCAACCCCCAACCAAGAATTTTTTTCGAGTGCAGACTAGAAGACTTGACGCATATTTGCCGCATCATTTGAGACTTTTACCGGGTCTGTAGAGCATATTTTAGGTGAAATTTGATGAAAATTAAATGAAATGCAAGGTCTAAAACTAATGGTTCTTGATGAGCAACTGCTGAAATTGGATTGTTTGTAATTTAGAAAATGTATACTGTGATATTTTTTTAAATGATTGTTATTGTGTGAATTCACACCTTTGTTCATGAAATTTAACTTTATTTGCCTGCTACACAAATCCCAAAACTAAAATCACAAATGAAGGGGTTTACTGGGGAATGTTCAGGTTCCTGGAAAATTCCTGCGCTGTTGCACGCAAAACGTTTTCTTCACTGCAATGTAGCACTTGCCACAGGCTAACATCTCATTTGCAATCCCTGGGCCACACGCTAACATTTCATTTAGGTAGTGTCTATTTTATCGCCAAGATGACGGCAGCAACAAACCGTCCGGAGCTATTTTGCCGCCAATCGAACATTCGGCTTATGGCATGACACAATACAAAGAAAAAGGTCACTTTGTCAGGAACACACTGTCCTGCTCGTGGTGTAATGGTTAAGTGTTACGGCTGCTATGCCAATGGTTGCCGGTTCGATTCGCCTTCTCTTTTTTTCTTTGTTTTTTCCCAGGCTCCGCTTAGGTGTTACCTTTACGGGTTAGTGTTGTTATATTAGGATCACTTAGGTTTGATTTATGGTTAGGTTAGCGTTAGCTTGGGGTCTAAGCGTTAGGTTAGTGTTAGCTTAGCATTAGGTTATTGATAGGTTAGGTTAGCTTATCGTTAGGTTAGCTTAGAGCTACAGTTAAGGTTAGGTTGTAGGTTTGTCTTTTAGTTATATTTACTTCCTTTCTACCAACCAAGCCTTTTGCTGCTGCCATCCATCCTCCTGGCGGAAAAGCGGACACTGCCTTTCATTTACAATCCCTACTTACCATGTAGACTACCCCGCATTGATTCTAAAATCTTTCACATACAGATCCGCTGCAACCAATTATTATGGTTTGAAACCTTGACTTTATCCCTAATGTTTCTTTTTCGCAAAGTTAAGTACGATATTTACTATTCCTCAAAGAACAGGATTTATGGATAAAGTGTTGGCGCAACAATAACAAAAATAGAAATTTAGAAAAGAAAAGCGTTCTATTTCCCTAAAACAAATAAGGACGCTTTTTTGATTATTGCATGAGATTCATGATTAAGAATTTCAAAACCACGAAATTAAACACTAAACTTACCAACAACGGGAACCACGACCATACTTTCGCGGATGCGAGTGCCAGATATTTTGGTGACCCATCTTTACTGGTGGCAAGGCGAGAAAGAACCTCAAAGTGCTGTCGGCATTATGGGTAAAATTACAATCCACCAGTAGCAGTAGAGGTTTCCGTTCTCACATAAAACCGCAAACCTGCTGCTCTCAACAAAAGAAAATCCAATAAACGTTACCAAAAATTTCCTGTCAGTTAAACTTACATAACATTCAGACAAGACCTATTAATAAAATTCCTGGTAATGTTTTATCCAATTTTATTTGTTAGATGTGTCAGTGACTGAGTATCAGATACTGATAGGCGGTGATGTGCCCGAGTCAATTTTGTCTAGTCATAGTCACAAGAAACTCGAGTCAGAGTCATTTAAAACTTTCTTGAGACGAGTCAGAGTCATGACTTGGTCGACTCAGAGTCGAGTCACGAGAACCATCGAGTCACTTTGAATCATTGGTTTGCAAGCTCCAGTCAATGTCGGGTCACACGAAATTTCACGTTTTTTCCACGAAATTCGTTTTGCTATGAAATGGCACCCAACATGCCATAAAATGGCGCCCGATCAGTTTAAAAATGGTTCCATTGCCATGATTATAACATGCAAATGCTGCATGAATACCTCCAGCACGGTGTGAATCACGGGCGCAACCAGCTCTTCATTTCGGGGGGACAATTTTCATGAAATTTTGTTCGATGATGTCACCATGCTTATTCAACCGTGGTACAACTTTTTCGCAAACGGTCACAGATATAGTTTTCTTCGCAACATTTACGAAAAATGAGAACTTTCAGTTTTAATCAAGATGCTGACCGAACGACCAGGCCAGAGTAAAAATTAGTAGCCTAAACAAACACTGGTTCTAGTGTTTCCAAACGGGTTTACCCGAACCCGAAACCCGTTTTTGGCTATTTTCTACTACCCTTAACCCATTTTGCAACCAGCAAACCTGGATATTTTAAAAAAGCTAGAATTGCTGTACATTTAAATATGAATAATTCTGATAACACTGAAGTTGAAGAGTGGCGTGTGCAACGGCCAAATTAGCACATTTGAACCTTCAACTTTTACCTGGAAGCGCGAATGTGCGGGTTTTGCTCACTGACTACCGCACGTTCGTTGTTGGTCCGTTTATAACTTCGTTCAGTTGACCTATTTACACTGAACATGACTTCATTTTTCCCGTAATAGGTGTCTTCGCGAAGTTTAGTCTTGTCGCTAGCCTAATTAAATAACTACCATGTGAGGTAGTTCTTCCAAACTTCACCGTAGTTACTAGTTATTTCATTTACTGTACAAGCTGTTATTTGCTGTTTCATACAAAAGCTGTGATTCCTTGCAGAACCGATTCATTCCTTTTCAGTTTGCAATGACTTTCTACAAAATATTTGGCTTTCTTTTAGAAACTATTAGATCCTTAATCATACGCATTCAGTTGCAGTTAGTAACCAAAGAAACCCAGAAACTTATAGCCACTTCTCATATAATAGCCTAAGGCTCAACAAACACCAAAGTGGCATTTGTGCTCCGTTATACAAATGGAGGGACTTCAAGCACTGCATGTTTAATCAACCATTTGAAATAAAACACAGAATCCATGTAATCCTTGAGAGTGAAGACCACAAAACCATTCCGGCACAAGAAGAGATCCGATCGCAAATTATGATAAAGGAAATGTGTCTTTTTGAGGCTGGAAAGAAGAGGTCAAATAACCTTGAAAAACTGTACATTGCCTTACATACAAACAAACCCACATCAGTGGAACTAGAGAGGGCTTCTTCAGCTACAGGACTATTTTATACAAAACTCAACAACTCACTGAATGATGAGCGTATACTTTGATTGTGATGCGTCAGTATTACAAACATCATTAAAACATTGTGCTTAACTTAATCAACAATTCGCTAATAAACTGCGCAGTGACTAACAGCAGTACAGTACTATCTAAAACTGGGGTCTCAAACACACGGCTCGCGAGGGCATTTTGTGCGGTTCGCGATGCGTTTGGGAAATTTCATACAAACAACACTAAGTTAGTTTATTCACCAGTGTTTAAAAGTGGTTGGCAATCGAGTGAAGAAGCTCTTTTTAAATAAACGTTGAGACTTTTAATCGAAGGTAGAGACGGCTAGAAATTATTTGCCTGTAACTCACGATACCTTTCGCAGGAAATAAGATGTAAAAGCTGTTTCTTTTAAATATGAGGTACCGCCATTGTTGCGTCACAACATCATAATGCGTCCCTTGGGTTACTTTGTAGGTCCGAATTTGGCCCACGGATGGATTTGAGTTTGAGACACCCGATCCAAATGATGTTGAGCTTTTATCCCTCAAAATCGCATTCATTTACAAACCTAAAACAATCGTCTTTTCCCGTTTTTTCCTCAGCTACCCGATATACGTTTTTTTACATTTTGTCCGTACTCAACTAGTGCAGTCATGGCTTTAATGTTGAACATGTATAAGCTACTAGTAAACCTGCCTAGCTCTTCGTCTTGTTTTAGCAAATTCGTTCTAGCCCTATTTTGGCATGTGTTTGGATTTCTATCACTAATGAAGATCCCAAACTTGAGGGATATCCTATTTCAAAATGAGGGGATCGTTGAATGCTTCCATTTTGGGAAAAACGGATAAAGAGTCTGGTGCCTTTGGCGCATTATGGATCAGGTGTGTTTAGGGCAAACAGGCCTTTTCTGGCATCCACGACTTGTGTTAAAGTTTTTAGAAGCAAGTTGAAGCCCGTGAGTTTTCATGGCTTGCACTGGTTGCAAAAGGTAGGATCTGGCAAAGCGCCATTGGGAGCCAAAGTGGTGTAGTAGGAAGGTGCGTTCAACACTTCACTAGCACTCACATGACACTTTACTAAACCCTTTTTCCCAAGCCGTGGTACTGGTAACAACCTAGGAAGACACTAAAACGTGAAACGGTCCTCACGCTAAAATTAGAAAAACGATCAGGTTTCGAACCGAAAATGCAACTAAACGTTTTTTTAAGAAGTGACCTAAGTTCATATAGCGATCCGATTTGTCCTCAACAAAAATAATCACGCGACCGCAAACTCTTATAACAACCAACATGTCAAATTTCTCTTATCACTTCAAAAGTTTCAGCAGTTTGCAAAGTTTAACAGTACCCTAATGTTATAAAGTTTCGTGAGGCAAAATTCAGGCCTGTCTCAAAGAAAAGTTGTACACTAACAAAAGGATAAAAAAATGTCTTAGAAATGCCAATATTTAAAACTATCTCCGACATTTTGACAATTCCAGTACATTTTTGGTTAAAATACCAATCATTTACGAAATTTTCGATCAGATGGGCTGTCTCAAGATAAATTTTGTAAGGAGATAATTAACCAGTCGTACAAAGAAAAATTCCAATAAGACTTTTCTTTAAAATGCTTAGAATATTCAATTGCGTCTTTATTCTTTGAAAGCTTGTGCAAATATGTCAAAATTTCTATGCAATGTTATGAAAATTGCGGGGGGCAAATGCCTCAAATGCCCCCTCCCCCTGGTTGCGCGCCTGGTGTGAATTCCACGCGATTATTCAGCTTGTGCGGGACCGTTTTTAGGTTAATTTCATCCAACAGATATACTCAGATTGGAA
>Ga0210059_1013106_pt1 | contig 12442 bp, 5 predicted proteins | sample Ectturendosymbi2_FD_188042 | JGI IMG/M metagenome (GOLD analysis project Ga0210059, IMG submission 188042) | Ecteinascidia turbinata endosymbiont from Florida, USA - Sample 2 (SPAdes) (version 2) | ecosystem: Host-associated > Tunicates > Ascidians > Unclassified | place: Key West, Florida...
TTTCATATTTCAATTTGCGCGTCTTGGAGCATTGTTTTGGGGGGCTTAGACCACCAAACCCCCCATTGCGACGGGACTGGCTTCACCACGTCCCACTCTTCATGGATAGAATTTGTTTGTTACTAGTGCCAGTTGAGACTGAAGCAGACTTACATCTACTGCAAACAAACAAGGTGTGTAGTGATTCAACTCGCAATGAACAGGACAAGATGAGTGTCTGTCCTATTAACTTTGATGGCAGTTCTGCTAACGTGACGCTCTTCAGGTCTCGAAAGATTCTTCTCTTTTGGAACGTTTTTGGTTGATTGCGGGTAATCTTCATTTTAACAAAGGCTTGCAGTTTTGCTTCATGGGAGACTTTGACACAATCTACTTTATTATTTTGTCAAAATAAAATTAATTGTATCACATTTAAACAAACGACGAAAGATGAGAAGTTGGTGGTCCTGTGTAGGCCAAAAATCTCATGCAAACCAGGAAAAATTTTGTGAAGTGTTAACACTTAAATCTGTCTCTTTTTCTTTGTCCACAAATTTGTTCGGCGTTATGTGTCGTTCGTGCAAGTACTTTTACCATTTGCCGCACCATCAAACTTCTATTGTGATTTGCCTGTTTGCGAGCGTAAATAGGTAGAATAGAAACACCAACACTGCAAAGTCCATGCAGATTCATAAACGTAAAGGAGACTTAAAGCTGCCCTGCAGCTTAAGTAGGCAAGGCAAAAATTGTGAATGTCATCCAGCATACTCGTTCCAGTTCATCAATATTGAGCGGCTATATGCTTCTGCTTTCATCAGTCAACCATGCGCATTATGTATTACGTTTGATAAATATATCTACACCCGTGACGTAGTAGTTAGAAATCTTTGTACATTACACTTCTAATTCGTAAAACACAGTTTGCATTCCAAGTCCAAGCATGATGAAGCATAATGAGTAAATTATATGCTATTGTAAACTTGCGTGTTGGGGGAACTTTGGGCGGATGCATGGGTTGCTCTCTTGTGAAGTCTGTTTTTTCGTGTATTGCGTCATAAACCGGGCAGTTGATTATGCGCCCAGACTTTACCTTTATGCAAAAACGCGTCTGCGGTTGTCGCTACCGAAAGTGAAATAATCAATCAGTTCATGTTATCAGTTTTCTCCAAGTCAGTTGTTCTTTGAACGAAATTTCCCTTCAACAAGAGCGAAGTAACTGCATTTTAAGTTCAATTCGCTTGTCGGTTCGATTTGATTGACGTAACTTTGCACTTGCGCTCGCCGCTCCAGTGCAGAGCTTCCACTACAAATTTCGGCTTGATTATGAGTGGTAGCGGTACACTGTCTAATGTCCACCACAGCAGCATGCTATTAGTCATAAACATGACCGTAGCTGGGGTACACATGGGGAATGCCCACTCCCCATAAAATAATTTATTGTGTTATCATGAAGCCTGCATACAGATCGACTCCAATAATTTGCCGTCTTCGATATTGATATGATTATTTTGCTAAAATAGCACGGTTGACAGAGCACGACGACGTTATAACACACCACTGCTCACAGGGGCCCCGCGCCTAGGTCTTGCATTGGGTCCCGCACCTGCTAAGGCTGGCCCTGTTTACGACTAACGGCAGACTTCGCAGAAGCAGAGCGAATTTATTAATGTATTTACAATGGTACATCATTCTAGTAACCGCCAGGCAGTTATGAACATCTTAAATTCATGATTTTAGATTACTAGGCTGCAAAGAAATCTGAGATTTTGGACTAACATAGATATTTCTGCGAATGATCCATAAGCAGTCACTCTGTTTGGAAGGCAATGCCCTCTAGACATCTTACCGAGTGCAATGCACTAATGCTCTGCACACACACACTGATCAATAGACTGAAACCGTGGTGCGGCGGCGTGCCATGAGCTTTATATTCAACGTGATATGCTATGCCCGTGTGATACGTAGAAATCGTCTCTACGATTAGTCCCAATGCGCGCAGTTGTGGCGGTTATTATGATAATCCGACACGTTCGTTGGTGATCCTTAGCACGCTTGTCTTGTGTTGCGTCTGAAAGCTGCCAAGTCATTGCTAGAGACCAGACCAGTCAGTGCATTTCAGAATACAACAGCGTGGAAGTGCAGAAAAATCCGGACTACGAGATGTGAAAAGAGCAGATGTTATCCGGTATTGGCGAAGTTAGAAATTATTCGTACTACCAGTTTTATCTGGATTAACCGAGGTTTACTCTACACTGGAATCGCTAAAATACTTTTAAGCTCACCAAATAACGAGCTCCATGACGTTAGTTTTGCGATTCAGCGCACCAAACAACGTTATCGTTGCAAAAACACTATATTCCACAATAGAACACACAAAGCAACATGCTCTCGACGTAAATCAAAGCAAAAATTGTTCGAAGCCAAAATGTGCTGTAGAAGCCAACCCGAAAGAACGATGGAGCGGTCAAGAAAAGATTTTGCTCCTTCCTGCTGAAAGTTTAACTGTCACTGCTGCTCTGATTTACAGCAGCTTAACCAGACCCCATTCAGCGCCGACTTCGTGCTTCGACCACTAGTTAGTCATTATTGGATTCACGAGCCAATCTGACAAACCTCTGGCCATTCCATCGCACCAATCCGCCCCACCAACGCTCTTGCCGTAACACGCACTCCGCAAATGTTTGGACCAAGAACCAAAAAAGTTTACAGCAAGTCGCCACCGAACTAAAACCAACCAACCCAACAAAAATTTTGTTCCCTGTAGGAATTTAAAGCGTAGTTTTTTGATTGGCATAAAACCCATTTCGCATCATAACAACAAACAACTCTAGACGGCGTAGTTTTGTCACTGGTTACTGCAAGGAACCAGCACTTGAACTCTGTTACAGCTGTCAGGACAAGCCTCGACGATATGACCCATTCTCCGCTTGCTGCGACGTATGTGTTCGTAGTATAGCAGCACCACATCGTCCACTTTGAAATTCTTTTCTCACTTCATCCACTTTTGACGTACTTGCAAAATCTCCAGGTATTCGGATCCTAAATTGGTCGGCCAGGTAATGTGTCTTCCGCCAACGGCGTTGGAAGTGATTGTCTTCACGTTTGAACAGTGGCGATTTTAAGGGGTGGGCCATGGCTCCACCAGTTGTGCGCTTAATTTCACGTTCAACTTCGTTTGGTTGATATATACAGCGGACCAGTGTCGCAGCCAGGAATTTTGTTTGGAAGGGGCCGGTCACTGATGTCGTCAGATTTCAACACTTAACTATAGTTTGCACAAAGATCATTTCGATGTCAGCTCAATTTCTGGACTGTTAGAACAGGTATGACCAGAGGCGTAAGGAGGGGGGGTAAGGGGGGCACAATTCCCCGGGCGCCAAATCACTGCGGGACGCCGAAAAGTCCCAACAATGTCACAAGTGCTCTTCAGTGCAGTACATTTGTTTCCGAAAGACCTCAGTTTCGAACATGGGGACGCCAAACTTGCTTCTTGCCACGGGCGCCATCTAAACTCGTTACGCCCCTGGGTATGACGTCAAATATCTTCTAGCAAGTTTGTTTCTGGGGGTCCATGGCCTCTTTGACCTCATTCTGACTGCGCTACTGTAGCGGATAATTTTCTGCCAGCAATATTTTAAACGATAATTTATAAGCCCTCTTGCCTACATTCAATATTTCCGAAATGCATGTCAGTCCGGTCGCCACGGGTGGGCTTTGGAGGGCTCATCCCCCCAAACAAAGCTCCAAGCCCCCCAAATTAAATATGAACCACTAGTGGAATTTTTGTCAAATTTGAATGTCAAGCCCCCCTATTGACGACTGTCTGACGACTAGGGTTGGCAATGCCAGATGACCGGTATTTCACCGGCCTGGCCGTTTTTTTACTACTAATTTAACAGAGGCCGGTATTTGGAAAATCAGTGCCCGAAGCCGGTATTTTGAAAATAAATATTTTGCCGTAACTTTGAAAGAATTAACGCCGAATTTCTTCTTAAAAAAATTCTCAAAATATAATGATAGTAGTGAATCTTGTCAGGACAGTTCCTTCAACGAAGTTTATTTGCTGCTGTTGACGCAATCCTTGGTGCGATTGTCACGTCACACACACACCGAAATATAATGAGCCAGCCCAAATGCGTGCAAACTGCAGCTTAACAATACTCATTGTCTTTGTTTTCCCTGTGCCGCTTACGAATTAAGACAAAGCTGAGATCTGGCTCTGTTGACAAAATGACCGGTATTTTTACAAAGCGCATCTGGCAACCCTACTGGCGACGGTTCTGGTGCATGTTAAGCTGTGTGTTCTTGGCGGCCGGGTAATGAGAGTTGTTTATGACGACATGCCATGGGCTTGCAACACCCGGTGTGCTGCGCACACCCTGCGAAATTGAACATGACGTGACATTTTCCAGATCGTGCGATCAAGAGAAAATTACACAAAAGCTAGATAGATAATTATGCATTTTCCTGCCCGAAGGTGTTCGCCACCCTATGCACTCAACTGCTCTCGTATTCAAAGAGACATTTGCGCAAACTGCTTTTGCAGTTTTGGGCTGCGTTGTTCCAGGGCTGAGTGAATTTTACTCCCCTGTTTGTTTCTATTGCCAACCATGGGTGTGCGACTGGAATGTCGCACACCCACAGGGCTCGAAAACTCGTAATCAACAAGACATTCGTGCAGAGCCGCAGATTATTTTTGCAATTTTGACCTGCGCTGTTCCAGGGCTGAGTGTATTTTACTCCCTTAGTGTTTCGATCTTCTAACCCTGGATGTGCGCTTTCCAGGCGCACACCTTCTGGGCTCGACTGCTCGTATTCAGAGACACTCGTGCAGACTGTTTTTGCAGTTTTAAACTGCGCTGTTGTAGAGCTGTGTGTTTTACTCCTTGGTTTTAACGTGCAGTAATATTTTTGCAGTTATGATTGCTTGGTCGTAGGGTTGAGCATGGGCATCGGAAGGAGGGGACAGGGAGGGCATTTCCCCCTGGATTTTAAAATTTTGCATTTTTCGTTACGTTTTTAGCAAAAAGTCGTTTTCTTCGTTTCGAGAAGGAAAAACGAAATATCGCCACTTTTGACCCCCTGGAAATATATTTATGGCTACGTCTAGAAAATTCCACTCTTAACCCCCCTGGAAAAATATCCTTCCGACGCCCATGGCGCTGAGTGTCAGTGGTGATTACAAGAGGGGGATTGGTGGGCCACGGCCCCCCAGATTTTTGGTTGGCCCCCAGTTTTTTTCTTAATTTCCCGTTCTAGTTCGTTTGGTTGACATATACAGTAGATAACTTTCGGCCAGCAATACTTTAAACCAGGGGTTCTCAACCCGTGGTACGCAAAAGGTCTTCCAGGTGGTATGCGAGTAACTTCCATTTTTTCACAAAAACCTGAATTTCACAGCTTTCTAGTTGACGTGTCGGGCTTTGTTTCTAAATAAATAAATTTTCCTGTAGCCCGCTATTCGTATTGTTTTGTGATATCATAACAATCGATGCGCTGTTAGCAAATTTACGCCACGTATCGACCAATTAGTGCAGTGGTTTTCAACCTGAGGGTCGTGATCCCCGTGGGGATCGTTTGCCATTTTCTGGGGGTCGCGAGAGCTTCTGATAAAATATTCATAATTTCTTCTGAATTTCATCTTTCGTATCTTGAACCACTTTTTGCTGTAACCAAAACAGTTGGATCACCCGGCAAAGTTGATAGCCTACGCCTAGCCTACGTTATCATTTAAAATTGTTTTAAAAGTGATTATGAACACTATAGAGTTTTGAGTATGATTATGACCATTACCATGGACGTCCGTAGGGGGGAATGGGCATTCCCCCCCAGAAAAAGAGATTAAGGACCAAAAATGTCTAGAAATCCTGAAATCAACAGCTTTTATTTTCCGAATAATTGATTTGATTCTTGCTATGACAGTTTATTTGCCAGCATAACATTCACACTGCACAAGCGCCAGGTTCACTGTTCCGGTGTCACGCAGTGATGAGTTTGCAGTTCACTCATGCGCCCTCTTTTGCCTGCAAAGGCAGGTACGAAAGTTGCGAACGGATTGCTCTACTGTTGGTCTTTACTGCGTAACAATAACATGGCCACAAATCTTCAAAGATTAGCTTCGTGTTACGGTAGCAGACGTTTTGCTTGCATGTGACTGTTGAACACAGACTTCTTGTCAGGCAACGCAACAAGACAGTGACCGCTGATAGCGGTAAGCTTTGCGAAAATAAGCATGAGTGATGCTGTAGCAATGTTTCCACAGTTTGAAAAACCCATTGTTAGTGCGATGTGACCAGTGGCGCAAATAGAGGTTCGAGCCAGGGGGTAGAGCTTCAGCTGAAGGGAGCCCATTAACGACTGTAGAGGACCCACTAGTCAACATTCAGAAAAAATGAAAGAACTGATAGCAAAATCCCGATGTAAAATCACAGGAAAATACTCCTAAAACTTCCGAAAAACGCAGCAAAACAGCAAACTACTGAAAAACACAAGAATATAAATACAGACATATAAGCTAAGTGTGGGCCCGGTTCGTTAATTTAACTTTCCAGGGGTTTGGTTCGCATCCTTGTCTCCCGTCAGCAACGCCACTGATTGTGACCAACGTGCCTGAGTACCAAACTGCACTTATGCAGCCTTTTCACGCGGTACAAAAATACGTGCCTTGTTAGAATACGTCTATGCAGGCCAGTGTGGTTACGTCTTAACGGTATAAGTTTAGTTCTGACGTCTGAGTGAATACTAAGTGCAAAGATTCATTTGCTGTGGCGAGTTTTCTTAATTCAACTGCTCAATTTTGTAATGCCTGTGTGCGGCGTTCTAATTCTAGTAGGTTGTCCGTAGTCAAGTCAAAACACAGGACTAATTGTCCGGTTTATTTATGAGCGTTCACTGTGAAAAAATTAGCAGATAAGCGTGGTTTTATATTTATTGACCCTGTTGGACGAGATCCCAGACGTTTGCAGCTCTTGTTTCAAAGTGATGCTGAAAAGTCTTGATAGCAGACCCCGTAACCATGGGGAGGGAAACCGGGCATTTTTACCCTTCCGAAATATTAAAAAACATTTTCAATGGTCGGTTACAGCAACAAGCTACAATCATTTTGCCCTCCACGAAAATATCAGCTTGGTGCGGCCCGACTTCCTAGGTAAAATAAAGTCATAGTTTGTGGTTTAGTTGAAGACCACGGCAATGCTTCTTTCTTAGTTAATGGCAATGCTTATGCTTACTTGATGAGAATTATCCTGCTTCGAAAATCTGCAGATAGCCTACTGTAGGGGTCTCCAAACTACGGCCCACGGGCCAAATCCTGTCCGCACAGCCTTTTCATCCGGCCCGCGAAGACATTTTGTCAATAATCAAAAAGTAATATATTTACGAAAAACATGTCAATTTGGTAGAATGTAGCTTGTCCCAAAACACTTACATTACATATGACTATGACGTCCGGCACTCGAACCTTTGAGTAACAGCTTATGTGGCCCTTGGACAAAAAGTTTGGAGACCCTGGCCTACTGTGTAAATTATTGCAATATACCTGGGTGCTGGATATCGCTGCCAACGAAGCGCATTTTTTGTGATTGTTACGTAACATGGGTCGTTTTCTTTGTGGTGTAGAAAGAGTAAAGCGTTTTGTGAATGTCCATTTACACTACATTAAATTATCAGTAACTTGAAAATTATCAGCACAATGTCGACGTTGCCCCTGCACTGAAAATTTCTGCGGACGACCATGACCAGTACAAATGCATTACATATGCCTGGCTGGATTCTTTCGGAAGGGGGTCGTTAGGGTAAATTGGGTTGCAAAATGGGTCGCTGCATGAAAAAGGTTGAAAACCACTGAATTAGTGGAAGATAAACAAAAACAAATCATATCAAATTTAGTTGTGATCTTTTATGATTATTTTAATGCATATTATCAGAGGCGAATTTTCATTTTCGCGGCCCTAGGCTATTTTAAATTGGGGGCCTTCTGGAAGGTTTGCGACGACTGATGTCATACAAATTAACACTGCAGTGCTCGTTACATTCACTGAACAGGTTGTTCCAATTCATAAACATATTATTTTATTGTGAGTTCCCTTGATATTAGGAACAAAAACTGTCACAATGAAATTAACGAAAAAGGCAGCGGTGATCACACTCCCATTAATATATTGAGTACCTCACTGGCCTCGTGTAATCTGTAAAATGGATTCAGGCGTTTTGTTCCACACACAATAACGTAAAAACAACCAGTTCTCAACGCCATGAAAAGAGAAAGCTCATCGTCATTCACTTCAATCCTTCCCGCTCATACCTATCTTTATATATAAAGATCTTTTGTTAGCGGCGTAGTAAAAAAAATGTGCGTTGAACCAAAACAAAAATACTAATATAGCTGCTTGCAGAAATGATGGAAATTGTCCTTACTCCCCAAATTTTGGGGCCCCAGCAATCGGGGGCCCTAGGCTTAAGCCTTTTTAGCTTAATGGCGAATCCGCGCCTGCATGTTATTCTTCTGAATAAACTAACATTCGATCAAATTGGTTGTTCTAGAAGAAGTGGTACGCGTTCACAATATGGAGTGCCCAAGTGGTACTAGATCGTAAAAAGGTTGGGAACCCCTGCTTTAAACGATAGTTTTGAAACCCTCTAGCCTGCATTCAATATTTCCCAAATGCATAATAAGCTGTGTTGTTGTTTTTGACGGCCGGGTAACTAGAATTGCTTATGACGACACACATTAGTGGTTGCTCTGATCCCGCGTGAAATTTAGTCAGACCGCGGTCGTGGTGTTGCAAGATTCATTTCGAAACTAAGAAATAGTCGCAGAAATGGGTAGATTGATCTTTAGTGCATTTCAGTGTGAGATGGAAGAGGATTACATTACTGTCAGCAGATTGTTTCTTGTCCCAGTAGCAAAAGAGCGTTAACAATTGGTAACAGTAAATTTATGCGATATTATCCTGGCTAGATTTACGCACAACTAGATTTATGCGATATAAATCTAGTTGTGCGTCGCCGCACAACATACGCTATTACCATAATGGCTCATGGTAAAGTATGTAATCAAAGATAAGTTCAAATCTTGTACTGAAGGCCAAGCTTGTCTACAAACTATTGCATTCTCTAATTACAGTACCAGGTGTTCATCATTTCATGCTACCACTTTTATTTGTTATTATACAGCCATAATAACACACTGTTGAAACTAGGGATGTTGACATTACCACGCTATACCATAGCTCACCAATTCTAACCACAGCATAGTTGTTGTTTGAGCACGAGAGTTACCTCTTAAATAAATACGGTCTGTAGTCACAGCGGCAATTCAGTGCCGGCTGTCTCTATGACTACAGACTGCGTGAAGCGAATTTGTGAAACGAATTTATGGCACAACAGACATGGTCCAGGTACTTGCGTTACACAAAATAAAAAACTTGTAGCTTGTAAAAGTAGTTGATTTCTTCAAAGCACTAGCTTTTCTTGTTTTATTATTAAACTTTAGAAAGAAGCGCAAAAATTCCGATTGTTAACAGGTCTATTGGTGCATTTCGTTGTGAATTTCTCGGTTGGCATTTATTGGACGGATTTGCCACAACTTTTAAAAGATTTGATACAAAAATTGAGGTACCCACATGTTTGCATTTGTGATATGCGAGTTTAAAATTTCCAAATTGCACTTCAACACGTTTTGATCCTTTCACCGTTCCTCAAATTGTTACCTTTATCTGTTCATCACATCACCAACATATGTTGAATTCAATTGTGATTGCAAAAGCAATTACGCAAAAGTTGGAAAATGGTAACAACATGTATCTCGCAAAATGCCACGCAGCCGAACACTTTAGTTTAAATCTGATGTGACTGCTTGTGTTTTTCACGGATGTGGTGGGAAATGTTTATCGTATTTCTTGTAAAAGGTTATAAACTTTATGTGTTTACATTTCTTTTTCACTAGATTCTATTTTATAATTTTTTACTTTGTACTAGGGCAGGTTTTTTTTAAGTAAAATGTTAGGGACCCGGTATGGATCTGTATGGACCCGATTTCTCTGATCCTAGGGACCCGATTTTCTCTGAGTTTAGGGACCCGATGATAATTTTTTCTAATTCTAGGGACCCGAATCGGGTCCCTGAAACGTCTTAAAAAAACCCTGTACTAGGGGATACAAAATGTAAAACAACTTCAGTTTAATTATTTTGCGGCATCTTCTTTCAAGGCATTGGCATTCGCTTTTCCAAGGAGGCTACGGAGAGAGATACCCCGGTAGTTGATGCATTCACTCCCGTCTCGTTTTTTGTGTATGTGGATGGTCATTCCAGTTTGCCAATCTTTCAGTGCACTCCCAGAACCCCAAGCCACTTGACACACACGAGTCAGCCAAATAATTCCTCGATTCAAAGCTTTGAGCATTTCAGGTAGCATTTCATCACCGTCTGTCAGCTTCTTGACAGCTAAGAAGACTTCGTCTGCAGTGACGGTATTTTCCTCCACCAAGCGAATCTGCTGAGTGTCCGATGTTGTAATAGTGACTGGGTTTAAAAGATCATTGGAATACTATTGTTGCGATCGGAAATCCCGTGCGGCATGTGCGCAAAGCTTCGCACCGTGGCAGCAAGCAACAATAGAGATCATGCTCGCAATCTCTCTTACTATTGCTTGCTCGCGCTACAGATATGATGGTGTTATTCTTCCCGCACATCCCGTTCGTGGTGAATCTCACAATCAACGCAACACCACCGGAGAGGTTGCAACACTATCTTCACCTACCAATGATGTCCTTCTCATTGCTGAGTAAGACATCATTTTGGTCTTTGATGGATCTAGCATTATGAGATCTTTTGCCGGGAAGACGCCGGATGATTTGCCAGAACACTTTGTTTGCTTGCCAGTAATTGGAATCCAGTTTATGCCCTAAATTCTACCAAGATTTTATTTTGGGCGTTTTTACCGTGAGGCCTTCGGATTTCATGCCCTAGCGTAGGGCGAATGCCAAGAAAGTTTGGCTGTTTTCTGAACCCATGCTTTGCAGGATACTTTATTTGCTTCATTAGCATCTTTCACCTTTTGGTTCCACCACGGGGTTGATTTTTTGCCATTATTCACCACACCGAGCTATTTACGTCCACATACCCGAGGCAGCTGATGAAACTACAGCTGCTTTGAACAGCTGCCACTTCCCTTTTGCGTCCGCTACTCCGCTGTGCATTCCCGGAGCTCTCGGAATAAGGACGACAAGCTTATTTCAAAGGTCTTTCATACACATGGACTAGGTTTCAGGGGGGCGGGGGGACATATTACCCCAACTTTTGGACAAGGGGGGACACAATATTTTTTGTCCAATATTTTGTGATAAAAATAATGTAGTTGTACAAATTTCGTGGTTACATTACTGTTAAAACCCTCTGCATAAAGCCGGGGATAAATAAGAAAAATAGACATCATCATCAGATTACCTATCCTATAGCCACAGTGACAGATTTACTTTGTGAGCTGAATTATCATGATTGTTGATCATTGTGTTGGTTAATTTGAATTAACCGAATGTGTGTGGTTGCATAAACGTCGCTCAATTATTTGACTGATTCATGTCCTGTTTTTTTGGGTCGAATTCCTGCGCTGGTCTGTAGGCTGCAGTATACAGAACACGGTTACCACTGTTAGTACTTTACCAAAAGATATTGTTGTTTTTGATTTGATCTATGTGGTTTAGTGTTTCTAGTGAGAATCTTGTGTTTTTTAGCAGCACTACACTTTATTTCGGACCTGACCAAATTCGAAATGATTGTCACATTTTTTTAGCTAATTATGTCTATTTAAGCCCAACTCTCAACATTATTGTGTTTTCATATTAAATGCAATGCTAGATGTAGCACCATTGTATTGTACAGTACCAGTTGCTATACCACCACTACCAACAGTGTCAATGTTTTCTCATGTTTACTTACAGTACTAGTTCCGGTATCATTTTGCTGTAATATTCACACTATCGCTCTCAGTGTAAATTTCTAAGGTAAGCTTTATCCATGACCGGACAATTGAAATACTCCCAGGTCATCCTTTCTCAAGCTCTGGTTCGAGACGAGATATTTTCCGACCGCTGACAAAAGATACTACTTTTTTCCAGGGGCGGAGCCAGACATTTTCATTTGGGGGGGCCACTGGAGGGGTCAGTTTTGCAACAAGGGGAGCTGTGTGTAGGACTTTCAGAAAGAGACCTACTCCGCCTTTAAAAGGATAACTTCACTTGATTGTACAGCGTTCAACGTCACATCACTATATTTCGCCTTAGTGACCTCGCTGGTATGACTAGAAAGATTGCGCTGCAAAGCATTTCATAAAAGTATGGCTGCACTAAAGATGGCAACGCACCAGAGCCTTCGTGAAAACGCACCTGCGCTTCTATCGACATCGGTTTTGCCAGACAGAAACATGTGTTGAAAAATCATGTTTAGTCTATCATCGTACACTGGT
>Ga0210059_1013107_pt1 | contig 12441 bp, 6 predicted proteins | sample Ectturendosymbi2_FD_188042 | JGI IMG/M metagenome (GOLD analysis project Ga0210059, IMG submission 188042) | Ecteinascidia turbinata endosymbiont from Florida, USA - Sample 2 (SPAdes) (version 2) | ecosystem: Host-associated > Tunicates > Ascidians > Unclassified | place: Key West, Florida...
ACCATTTTGGCAGAAGTCACCTTGCCTTCCTCCCACGGAAAATATGTTCGTTTTTGAAATTTATGTACATACATATATATTTCGAAATACCGTATGTTTGCTTTTTCGGGTCAGATGAGTTTGAAAATAATTGCTGAGTTGTTAAAAAATGAGCCTGCGCACCAAAACCGTTATTTGCCATTTTGGCAGTTGTTACCCATAGACTCAGGTTTTAAGAGTTACAAAAAAGTAAAGGGAATATGCTGATGTATTTTTAGGGTTGCCTGTATTAGTTTGATGAAAGATTTCAAGAACATTTATTGTTAGAAGAAAGCTTGAAGGTGTTTTCTCCACTTGCACAGTAGTTGGGGTTCCGAGCAGGCGTTAGTAAAAGTCTTCTTTAAAGTGAAATGTCTGAGTTTTGTCACATGAGCAACAAATAGTATTTTTACATCTTGACGTCTCAAGCAACTTTTGTTTACAGCAATGTTGTAGCTGTTTGCTAGTCTTATTCTGCCGCTCAAGTAATTAATCTCTACAAAAGCGATGCAGTACAACCCATGAGCAAAATTTTTAACATAAGAAATTGATTTCACGTATTTATACGCATCCTCAGTCATGAAATTTTGTTCAAATAAAATCTTTTGACACCTTAACCATGAACCAATTCTTCGCAATTGAGCTGAAAAACAAACAAGCAAAACTTGCAGCCAACAGTTTTTCAGCAAAACACGCCAAGATGAAATAAGCCGTGGCTTGTGTGCAGCAGAATGATCAGTGGCGTAATTAGAGGTTTGAGCCAGGAGGGAACTTAGCTGAAAGAGGCTCACTAGCCAACACTCATGAAAGACTTGAGAAATGATGGTGAATCCGAATGTGGATGGGTATGCTGAAACCCTAAATCACCGTAAAATACATCGAAAAACGCAAAAAACAACAACCTCTGAACACCAAAAGAAAGCTAAACCTGAAATATAAGCTAAGTGAGGGCCCAGGTTTTTCACATTTAGCTTACCAGGGGGGGCGATTCACCCCTCTGTCCCCCGTCAGTTACGCCACTGAGTATGATAGGCAAATTATGATAAATACTGCACAGTAAGTGCGTTCTGTAGCAACGTTAAACCCTTTTACTATTCAGGATTGTAAAATAGACCTTCGTTTACCTTTGTTTTTTGAATAAAGGTAATTTACACTAAACTGTTTTCATATAAAAAAAAACGTGCACGGACATCTTGCTTATTCATGGTTTTTGGGCGCATAGCTACGGTTCGTTACGAATTTTTGCGAATCGAAGTGGATCCGATCACGCAAAACTCAGAATTTCTTGAAAAATGAGTTGCCGTGCGAATACAAGTTTGGTTGCTGGTCTTGTCAAAGCTCAAAACCACATTAGGAAACAAGGATGCTGTTACGGCTGAAGTTCCTCGGACGAAAACCGAGTCACGATGCAGTGGTCCGTAGAAACGGCAACTGCTGACTGAATATGTTCTCCGAGAATTGCTGCAAATTCATAGCGACATGTCACATGTGTAGCCAGACTTGCCTCCTTGGTAAGGTCTATTTAGTTGCAAGTGCTTTACTTCAAAGAACCTTGGTTAAGATGTCAAAAGATTGTACTTGAAGAATTGGTTAAAACGTCAAAGATTCTATTTGAACGTTGCTACAGACTGTGTTTGTTGGTCAAATTGGATTAGTAGTTAAACTTCAGCAGGCCTAGTTTTGTCACTGATGGTCATGAGCAGTTAAGAAGTGGAAATGATTACGACTACACCCAGGCCCGTAACCAGGAGTCGAAGCCCCCCTGGCAAATTTTTCGCCCCCCCCCTGAAAAAATGTGTTGGACATAGTTTCAAACTACTAGACATAATTAAAGAAAATGGGACCTTTTCAGAAAACTCTTCGTCCCCTCCTGGTGTCTCAAGCTGGTTACGGGCCTGACTACACCTACTCAGTTAAGAACTAGGAATTTCATGTTTATGACTACACCTACTCTTACCCTTCCCGGAAATATTTACTTTTGCGTGTCACTTACCTTGCATCAAACGGAAGACATGAAACTTACCGTCTTGGCCTCCCTAAAACTTGTAGCCTGAAACATTCGGGTGATTAACAACCTATCATTACAAACGCAAAGATGGAACGAACCATGTGGGGCTAGTCCAATTTAAGCAGCCGTAAAATGTTGACCTCAACCACCACCCTAAAATATACACTCTACTAATGCAGTATAGGCTACTGCAGTCTGCAGCACATCCAATACCTTCAAACGCATTTGTCATGTATGATAAGCAACGATTTGATGTAAGTGTTGCAGACCCCTGGTGCTAGTTAGGGCCTGAACATTTACACGAGAAAAAACTGTTCTATTGAAAGTTTGATCGTTTTTCCCTGTTTTATCGTCGACTTCATTCTAAGGAGCACACACTGTTGTTATCATCTTGACGACTAAGAATGATTTTTTGCCGCGTGTTTTATTCTTCATGTTTGCGAGTCATAAAGCTGTAATTTGTTGCAACTAATCAGTCAATGAACCTCAAAAAGCAAATAGCGCAAAGCCAAGCGGCTTAGCGAAAATATCTTCATGTCACAAAGCTTTCGCTATGGCTTGCACAAGTTAATAACGTTCAATACAGCATCTCAAAGTCTACGCTACACAAATCTGCTCACATAACTCCATTACTTTTAGGAATAAAATTTTAACAAACTCCAATAAATTTTTACATATTGTGACCCTGCGTCAAATACAAGCATTGGTTTTTGCTTTTGTAAAGTATTACATTTTTTGTTTAATGTTCTGAAACTGAAAAGGATAACACGGTGGTGTACGGTTACAATAGTCATTCATGAGTCGTACCCTTTTTTTGTGCGCGCAGTATAACCGTGCGTATTGGGCGCCAACCATAGTCGCTTAGTTTTCGTTCGAGACTAAAATAGCGTGGAAACGCAGGTTAAGAAGCGAATTGGCCATTTACCAAAAATGTATAGATATTCTAACAAAAAAAGCTCGTTTTTCTCAACTGGAGTAGCTATTACCCTCCTCAAAAAGTTACACAATGCGACAAAATGTATTTTTAAAGTTTTATCAAGCTATCACTAAGGTATTCATTGCTGTAGCAACGTAGCCTGCTAAATATTTTCTATTGCAGATGTGCTTGATTCTATAAATCAACAATTACAAACGAAAAAATGTTTTTTTCAGCTCGGTGAATGGTTTCTGAATCTTTAAATTATAGTGTGCTTTAAGACGGTGTAAAACGTGTTTGAGTTGAAGTGCCCGGTGGTTCCACTTGCAGTTGAGAATCGTACCCTCATGATTCTCAGGGAGAGAGTCTAAAGCCAAATTAAAGCAAAGCTTTACCGATTTGACTAAAGAAGCGCTTCCCTAGTCATTTCAGACTTAGGTGCTTTGTATTGTTTCCGGCGTTTGTCCTTAGGCACTTTCTCTCGCATGCTTGCGCGGCGGCATCTCGCATCTCTTTCTCGGGTGCTTTCTCGCCGGGGAAGTACCCTTGGACTTCGCCGATTTTTCTCGCATGTAATGGCCTAGCGCCATTACAGAGTGGAAACCTATTTTCGTGATAATTTTCTTTTATTTATACCTCATAGCTTTTATTTCAGCTTTCGGCATTAGTCATTCTCTTGACCTTGATTTCACTTTTTCCCTCAACTTATTCTTGGGTATTTGTTCTGGATTTCCTGTCGTATCAATAGAGTTCATAGAAAACAACTTCGATTTGATTTGGTGTTTTTTTCTATTACACGCACTTCTATTTTATGTCACATGTTTTTAGGTTGTTTTCGCCGGCGGAGGCCGTATTGCTGCCACACTAAATCATAAAAGAAATCCTTGTCCACATCTTCTAGAAGGAAACACCTTCAAAAAAATACTTCACGAAGTTCTAGCAAAAGATGGAAACTTTATACAATGTTGCCCGTGTCCTCGCAATCACAGACTACTGGATGTGTGCAAGTACGCTGATTTTGTTGCATGTGTATTTGTAAATAATAAACCTTATTTTTTCACCTTCAGCATACTGCTGCCTCCCCATACTTTGTTTTCTTTCAGAAAAGATCTTTTTAATTCCACATCGTGCGAGCTTTGCCAAGATGGTTTGGAAATAGACAAAGATTTTCATATGGACAGAACATGTACTAAAAAATCCAAACCCCCAACTATATTTCCAGCACCTCACAGCGTTTCGAATGCCACAGAAGAAACAAGGTGAAACAATCGCGTAATGCATTTTTTTTTGCCTGCTGCTTACAACTGTCGAATCTGCTTGGTATTATTTCAGCTGCTGAGCATGATTAACTTGAAATTATCATGAAAATGATTTGCAAATATAAGGTGAAATTGTTTGTTTTTTATCCATGGCGTAATTATAGCAAAATATTTACTACATTTACATCAACATAATTCCGCAATATCATCTAGGGTTACATCGGCTGGTATAAGAAGTCGGAGTGTAACTCCAACAGCTACAAGCACTATGGACGATTTCACTGTAAAAGGAAGAGCTGATATGATCACGGAAAGTGAGACTCGTTTTCACAAGCCAGTGAATCGTACTGAAGATCGCTCAAGTAAGAACACGTTGGCTTTTGGTTTAATTGCTCAGTGTTCCTTTTACATACATGCGTTACGCACTCTAGTTATTTTATGAATATGAATCAGGCCTAATGGCGATGTTCAAACTATGTTTCTCCCTATTTTACCAAGTTTCCGTTAAAGGATATTTGTTCTAACATAACAGTGCATTCGTGCACACATTTTGTGTGATCCTTTCCTGATATCTTCAAAACAAATTTTACAGGGAATGCAGCACCACCCGTCTGGGATTGGCGGCAATGGGCAGTTACTATCCTTGGTGGCAGTTTTGTTTCTTGCATAGTCCTCGGTATGTGGAAGTTGATATCTTGGTGCCGCAAGAAAAAAATAAAGACAATGAAGAAGAAAAAGGCAAGAAATTTTTTTGCATTTTTAAAAATAAAACGAATTGTTGGTTCAAAAATTAACTGTTAGTTTTATCTGATACGTTTTAACGTAGTTTTGTATGTTTATCTTTTCACAAAATTAAACAAAAAGAGCAATATATAAAAATACAACCTGTTATTCACAACTACTGCAAAATCATAAACTTGAAATATAAATTTCTAAAGGAGATAGTTGTTGAAGAGGTCATTCCAGACAAAGCTAAGGAATCTAGCGCTGAGAGTTCACCAAGGTCAGTATTTTTTTCATTTATGAGACCATGTCGTCAGCAATGCGTTCTGCTGTGATTACAAACGTTTGTTATTTTCTGACAGAGAAAACAGAGAGGCTGAAGATGGCACAAGCCCTGTACCCCGACCCGAAGAAACCAGGTTATCGAGTTTGTAGTTTGATAATGTATATCCGTTTTTCATGAAACAAAAAAATTAACGGGGTTTACGATGTCTAGACAACAGACTTTTTTAATTTGTAGGCTTCTTCTAGAAAACAAGCGGGAAGAAGCAGTAATACAGGTACGAAGTAAGGCTTTGTGTAATTGCACGAATGTGGGTTCTTTGACGTAAGTGCAGTGTTATTAGTTAAACAAAGATCAAAGCAGCATTCCACACACATTTTCCAGTCTTCAGATAAACATGAATTGCACGGTTGTAAGTAATCAGCACAATTCTTAGTTGCAGAAAGCACGCCAAGGAACAAACTTAGTGACTGCGGCTGAAGAAGGGCAGCATTTTGAAGGAAAAAATTACGCTATTGCGCACTCTTCAGGAGCTGAAAATATGTGTGAATCTTCAAACAATGGAAGTAAGAATTGTTTTACTGATGTGGTATCACGCACGATTGCAATCTTTCTATGCTAATCGGTCCGTTGCTTTCCGTCCCTTGTTGCGCCATGTCCCACAGCAACAAGTAAAAAAAAACGAAAGGTCGAAAAAAATATGGGAAAATTATTACAAAGCAGCTCAAAAGAAAACTCTTCGTGACGTGTTTGTTTTTTTTTTACAGTTGGCAAACTGCGCAATTTTTTTTCTCTTATCACAAAGAGGGGCATATCGTTCAACCGCGACGATGCAAGAAGATTTGGCCGTTTTTTCGATTTAAGCGAAAATCAGTTGGAAGAATGTGCTCTGAACGAATTTGCATTGCCGCGTGAGTTTGCTACTGTTTCAGTGTAGTTTCCCTCATACAAGTTTTGAGTTTTGGTTTATTATTTCGGTTATGAGAACATACCACTTTCCCTGCACTTTAGTTGAACGCTGTACTTTTGAAATAAATGCCTTTGTTAATGCGAAGTGCAGTAATATGAAACGGCAATTTGAAATTCGTTACGAGGTTTCAATAACCACCAGGCAAACTTTGTTATCCTGTGCACTTTCTTATGAACTCCTCAGTTTTAAAATCATATGATAAGCGAATCAGGTTCAGAAACGACAATAACGTGCGTGCTGCCGCAGTTGTTGAATCCATAGCAGGCATGAGGCACTTTTGCGGAAGTGTCATAATTTAATGGGAGCCCATAAAGTAATGGTGACTCGTGGTACTTGTAATGGAAAAGCTTGGTAAGATCAACTAAAGACAGTTCAGACACTTCTATGCCTTACTCTCTCCGCAGTATAAATAGCGATGGATACCCACCTCATTGTGCATCATATCCTCTTTCCTTGCAAGTGTGTAAAATGTTTTTTGGACGATACAGAACTGGTGCTTAAATTGAGATTTCAAAATAAGCCTGGTATGCTGCCTCGCGCAGTTGCAGCTTCGGGTGGTATTGAAACTTTCCCGTATGCGTAAAAACGCAGCCTACCCTGTTCTCGTCTTTAGTTATACACCAGAGAGGTAAAACAAAGAACTATTCGATGATTTATGTTCGTACAGTTGAACAAAGATGCCTTAGAAATGTTGGGATGGGCTATTACCAGTTTCAGAGTAAAATCTAAGTTTGAACGACTTGGAGCGTGTTGACCACAACCGGACTCGAACTGGATTCCTTCAGAAGGCAATGAACTAAAAATGATTTTGATAGCTATCAAGTCAAGATTAATTTTTGTAAAGGTTTTGAAGAAAAGTTTACTGCGTGGTTGCAAACTATGTGATTGAACTGGTATTGTTGCAACTTCTCCGGTGGTGTTGCGTTGATTGTGTGATTCACCACGAACGGGATGTGCGCGAAGAACAAAAATATGTATGCGTGGAGCGAGCAAGCAATGGTAAGAGAGATTGCGACGTGGAAGAGCTGCCGATATTGACTTGTGAACGATTGAACGTACCGACAAGCGTACGCGAAGAGAGATTGCGGCGCATGGTCTCTATTGTTGCTTGCTGCCACAGTGCGAAGCTTTGCGCACATGCCGCTCGGGATTTCCGATCGCAACAGTATCACCGCTCAAAATCGTCGCATTGTGCCAAAAAGCTTGGTGAATGCTGTGCAATCTGCCTGGGCAGAAGCCTAAGTTTTCACCAAGCCTATTTTTGCTGTATGTACTGATCTCCCTTATCAGTACGTAAATGACCGGTTTTGGTCTGTGGATTAGACTCAGCACTCTCCAATTGAACTCCAGCTCGCACCTGTTAGATGAGGACCCACTTTTTCAAACGACAAGTACCCACGAATAACTTCAAGGCATTTAGATGCGAGCATTGATACGGAAATTTCCTTGACTCTATTGAAGTCCTGCAAATGTTTACGCATTCTTTGTTTTTGAATTTCTTTCAGGAACTGCAAGTGAGATGATGGTCAAGGTCATCGATGCTGTGCACCTAGCACAGGGCAGCCAGTTTACGCTGAACTCTGCCATCAAGCATTTCCGCGATTGTGGAATGGGCCTTATAGTGGAAAACTTATCTTGACGATTAAATTTTTAGAACAGAAGACGATTCTTTATTTTGAAGAATTTGTACAGCAGTTTTGGTCCAGCTGGCTGTACAAATGAGCTTTGGCGTTATTTTTAACGATGCATGTGTTTTGAAAAGTGTGCAACGTTGGCTTCACCTTTTCATCTTTTCATTTATTCTGCTGTCAAATTTATTGAAGCAGCTGTCTGAAACATGATCTCAGCTACAGTGCTGGTGTTTTTGCATGTTACCATTGCACCTCTACCTGCACTGAGTAACTTGACAAACGTTATGCTTGGCGAAATCATTGCTCTGACGAAGTTCTTCTAGGCTGTCTGTAAAGTTTCCAACGCAACGCAGAACCCACATATGAGAGAATGCAGGTTTGGCGAACGCGTTTTTACTTTCAGCCTTCAGAAGAAACCAAGGTAACTTTTTGATAGGTTACCGCTTTTACACGTTAATGACAAAGACTTTTGCTCATGCGCGTGTTGCTTTCCTTTGTGCAGAGGTATGTGCCGTCAGTGATCATTGTGATATACTGTAACATGCCGTAACTCGAGTTTAGAAACGCCAAGCAAGCAGTGGTGTAGTTGGGCGAAACCCAAGGGAATACCGCCCTCCAATTTGTCGAACGGAAATGGCATTCACTTGCAGTTTTCTTGTTTCGCCAAAATTCTGGTTTTATTGTTGCCACTTCTAGCATTTTTTTACACAGTTTCAAAGAAGTTCTAAGATATTTTGATCAGCATGCTGGCAGGTCTTATAGTAAGGAATGTTTCCCTACTTCCGTTTTTGGCATTACACCACTGCATGCAGCCTATGGCGCAAAGCGGCTTTCTTTGGAAAGTTGTGAATTTTACTTGATCAGAGAACTGACTGCATTTCAGTCAAGTGGGGATCACCGCAGGCGAATAAAGAAGTACTGTATATGTCTGTACTGAAAATTTTATTCTCATGGCAAAACACAATAAGTTTTTGCCAAAACGGTGATCAATTTCCCACATGACATGGTCGAAATGTGTGAAGTTTTCGTGCGTTCAGCTGTAATTTGATGCAGCTTGATGTACTACCTTGTTCTCACCAGAAATGTAGATGAATCTACGAAGTTTTACGTTAAGGCGCTGCAAAAAGTCACACCAATGCGGGTTTCCAGGTATTCTGGACGCATTGGAAGTGCAGTTCGACTTGCTTGCATTTATGGCAAATCAAATGCACTGACTCTTTCCAAGCGCCTTGTTTGTAAATATGTACATAATTCGGGCGCGTGGTCAGGTTTTGGTTGTTGAGTGGAAGGAAGAGAAATGGGGGTCCACTTTTATAAATGTAAATGGAATCCAAATTGCTGTCGTGAAGTAAAACTAGTGAGAGAAACAAAGGCAAAGTAAATTCTTCCCGTTGTTTGTGTAAACTTTACTGAAACAGTCACCAGTACCTTAGATTGCCCAATTGCACTAAACTGGGAACTCTTCCAAAAATTTTGAAAAAAAATTCTGAACAACACCAAAAATAAAACTTTAAATTGCCACACGAAACATCGAATGTGAAACATCATCTGTAAATACGATGATCCAGAACCACCGAACTCTAACCGACTACAGCCTTGCTGTAAACATGCTGCGTTGCAGTTGTTTAATTCCAAATGTTGTTTATCAATTTTGATTGCTTACTCCCTAGCTGGCTATTATTAAACACGTGAAGTTTTTCGCTGTCTTCACTATAGTTAAGTGAAAGTTTATTAAACTTTCTTTATTATTGTCATGCCATTGAGACTACATTTTGCACTGATATAATTACTATAATAGTATTTAGTGCTTGGAAAAAAGAAAAGGGAGTAAAGCACGACTCACGAGAAAAAGAGGAAATGTATTTTCAAACAAAAATTTTTAAAGCAGTTAATCGGCTTTCTCTGTCTTTAATCACGACAATCTTGATTTATTTATATCTGCTGTAACCACTTAAAATCTCTGCCTTCCAATATTAAATACATTTTCAGTGCATTTATTGTGAAGGTTTACCCTGTAGTTGTAGTAATTTCAAGAGAACCTGTGGTGAACATAGGAGACGGGGGCTGAAAGTATTTTGTCTTTGAAAGTACCCAAATTCCCCATTTTGAATGTAGCCGTGTTATTTTCAACTTATTTAAAACAACCTTTCAAAAATAGCACAGCAAGCAAATCTCTGCAAATAGTTAGTTTGACATTAGTATTTGCTGTCCAGGCTGGCGTGTTTTCGCACGTGAACAAAGTTTTTGATTGCAGCAAGGCTGTTTTTGTTTTCAAGTGATTTGTTAGCATTGTGCGCAAGCGCGTAGCCAGATAAAGACATCTGAGTGAGCGAGGATTGTCTACCAGAATAAATGTGGCTTTATAATGTTTGTGATCATTTTTACTCAATGGGTCAATAATCGTTGTCCAAAATTTGGGGGGAGCAACCGCGTCTTTCTCCGCCCCCTGCCTACGCCCCTGATTGTGCGTACCGTTTGGTTAAAGAGATGTTTTGTATGTGTTGTTATTAAACAGTGATGCTCTGCTTTTTTCAGCAATCCAAAGGCTGAAACGATGCAGCTTGCTGCAGCCACTTTTCCTGCGGCACTCATTCGTGTTGTGACTGTATGTCTCATTCATTGGAAGCATTTGCATAACCTAACAGACGCACAGTGTGGTTAATGAGGTTGCGTTTCTTTTTGCTGGGCCTATATCTGCATGACAAGTTTGGAATAAGTGTTTTGGAAAGGATTGCACATTTTTAGGAATTTACCTTATTGAAACGGTTATGAAATCTCTTTTGACAACTTTTAGTAAACTGATTTGTCTTTTTGCTACGAGATCATCAATTATTTGTTGATGCTTTCTGTACATATTGTGCATATTTGTTTGTAGATTGTCTTTGTGTTTAACTATTTGGTTCAGAATCACTGGTAGAGAATAAATCACTGTCATAACTTGGCTGTTAACCTGTTTAAGCATTATATATGGCAGTCCCAGGCAAGAAAAAAGTTTCAGTAAGCTTGCATGACTTTAACTTTTCCTGGAAACATGGTAAACAACTTGTTTTAGCATTTAGTGGCACTGAAAAGATTGCTATCAACGGAATCATAGCAAGATCGTTGAGCAAGTTTTTGATCAAGGGTGTCAAAAGCAAAGCAGTCACAGTATTAGCACATTGATAAAAGTTAATGATTAAGCAGTCGTGACCTGCACAGCAGCTTTAGCAACTGATATGAGCTTGGTCGCAACTACCTAGCAGCTGACCAAACGACAGGTAAACAGCATAAGCGTAGAGCTTGCCTCGTCATCTTCGAGATCATACTTTTGCTGTAGGGAATTCACCCACAGGTTGGCGATCCGGTTTGATTTTAGTAAACTGGATTGAATGAAGGCGGTCACGTCTCACTTGAAAGGAAAGGAAAGTGATAAAAACGTGTTGTGAAAATTCCCGTGGTATTGTTGCTTTAACAGTTAAGTTAACTTTTCACAACGCATCACTGCATTTTAAACTGAACAACAATGCCGTGTCATCCGGTAAAAAATATACTGAATATGCAGTCTCTGAGGGGATGTCTGTATTTGAGCAATCTGGGTTGATTTTATCTTCTCACTGTCAAGTTTAAGCATGCAACTAAGTTTTGGCTGAGGTTATCATAAACAAAAATTCAAGCCATTGGTTTTAATTTGCAAACAGCACTTTTTCAAAGACTTATATCTTGCCACACAAGGCTTAAACATTACGAAACGAAAGCGCGCTTCGAAAAGTCTGGAATTTTCTATTCCTAGATATTTCATTGAGTAACACTTAAAAGCACTAGTGCAGTGGTTCTTAACCGGGGGTACCCGTACCCCTTGGGGGTACGAAGTACTGAAACAAGGGGTACGAACCACCAAATTTTTTCTGGGATACACGCCCTGAAATTTAAACCCAGGCATGCACGCCCCGAAAATTAAAAAAGTGTTTTCGATTGTTGTGAGTGCTATAAACTTTATCAGAGGCCATGCCTTGAATCACCGCGTGTTCAAATTTTTTTGTAACGAAGTTGGGGATCAACACAGTGTTCTTTTCCACACAGAAATGAGGTGGCTATCCCGTGTTCGAGTGCTCACTCGTGTTTGAGTTGTGCAAAGAAATCGAGCAGTTTCTGAGACACCGAAGTAGTGGCATAGCAGGGTACTTTGAAAACGAGGAATTTGTTATGTCCTTTGGCATACCTTGCAGATATATCCAGCCGCCTTTATGACTTGAACACCTCCATTCGGGTAACAGCGATGAACATGATCACAGCTGGGGAAAGCATATCTGCCTTCATTAATAAACTTTCAAGCTGTATTAGTTGCATTGGATCAGGCACCTATGCTGATTTTCCACAACTTGGTGCAGTTTCCAAGGGAAAAATATCCTTAATCATTGTCATTAAATATAAAAGCATGTGCAGGTGTTACAGCAGTCCTTCCGGGGTTGGTTTCAGGCTTCAAGCAGGAGAGGTTTCTGTTTCACTGGGTTGGATGCAGGACAGAACCCATTTATCTTTAACCTAAAATCTATGGATGACAATGATGGTATGAGGAAGATCTAGTTGAAATGAAAACGAGTAGAAAAATTAAAATAAACTTCCATTCAATGTATTTAGGTACCTTCTGGTGCAC
>Ga0210059_1013108_pt1 | contig 12441 bp, 9 predicted proteins | sample Ectturendosymbi2_FD_188042 | JGI IMG/M metagenome (GOLD analysis project Ga0210059, IMG submission 188042) | Ecteinascidia turbinata endosymbiont from Florida, USA - Sample 2 (SPAdes) (version 2) | ecosystem: Host-associated > Tunicates > Ascidians > Unclassified | place: Key West, Florida...
AGTTCCGGCATGATACCGCGCTTTCTGCTATCCACCAAACAAAATCTTGATGAGGATTTCTGCACACAGATAAGAACGTTTTGGTGACAGTACATTAAATCCTGCAGAACGTTTTGCGAACACTAGGTTGTGACAAAACAATTTCTGTTTTCTGAAATGCCCTATTAATGCCTACTGCACCCTATTAGGGTGCATAAAGTTTGAGATATTCCTGAACGTTCCACATTTTTTCGTTGTTATGATGACACAAAGAGGTCTTGCATAAACGTAACACACATGAGCAGATAAATTAGCTCTTCTGGCGATTATTTTATTATTAGCCAACGTTTCGCCCACCTATTCAAGTGGGCTTCCTCAGTGCAATGTTTTTTAACCATTTATAACATGCAACTTACTAATATAAAAAAACAATGAGCAGTATGGCGTACAAAAACAAAAAAACGCAAAACTGACCATCACGTTATGGGAATGGGTGACAGCTCGCCACAGGAAAATCGTAGAAGTGTAAAGTGAAAAACTCCGTGAGATGATGAAGTATAACAACACAACAAATAGCGCACAACCTACATGAAAATGAACAAAAATGATTAAATAGCGCTAAGGTATGGGATAAAATAGAGAACAAATAAAGTGTAAAATAGTGAACAAATAAAGTGTAAAACTTGCGTGTTGAGAGTTGGCAAATTTACAGGAACAAAGGCGGTCAAAAAGGATGGCAAACTCTAAAAGATGCTAACCATTTATGATAACTATTTACTTGATGACAAAAACGGAAAACCGACCATCACGTTATAGAAATGGGTGACAGCAGAGCCGTGTGAAAGCCTGTTGGGGCCCCAAAAAATCCAAATGGGGCCTTTTAATACCATCTTTAATATCACGAAAACACAACTTTACAAAATACTGCTATAGTGTCCGAACGTCCGCAATTCTTTTTCGAAATTAACGAATCATGATATTACATGCGTAGTCTAGCGGCTCTGCATTGAGAGCAAAAACCAGAAGAGTGAAAATCAAGGGTAGAGAGACGGCTCTAACTTACTAATACAATATACATTGTGGGGCAGACTTGGACAACTAGAATTTTTGTAGCTTTTCTAAATTAGATTAGAATTAAAATTAGAGCAAACTCAGCTTTCACAAATTAGATTAGAATTTAAATTAGCGGAATGTCGAAAACCAGAAATTAAACTAGAATTAGAATTACATTTACACAAATCGAAGCGACTTTAAACCAAGTTCAATTCAAGCCCAAATGTCGATCCATTCTCATAAGCATGTGAATAGCAAAGATTCGTACGCCACGATTGGCGCGTTTCTCGCTGTACAATTTGCCTGCGTGGCTAAAGACTCGTTTTGATGGAGCCGATCTCGCTGTCATACACAGGAGTTCTCGAGCAGCAGCCTTTAGATCAGGGAAATGATGTTCGCTTTTCAAGTACCCTAAAACAGGTATCTCCAAACATTTTTGTCTGAGGGCCACATTAGCTTTTTTTATAAGGACTGGACAATCTTACGTAATGCGATTGTTTCGGGATGTTACATTTTACCACATCAACAAGTCTTCGGGATGTTACATTTTACCAAATCAACAAGTTTCCGGGACGTTACATTTTACCAAATCAACAAGGCAATGTGACGTTATAATAATCACAGATAAGGTCACATAGTTTCAGTTTGTAGTGCAACTGAGAAAAAAATTGATCGAGCTTTTACTGTTTTTGTTTTCTGAGTGATGGAAAGGCGGCATAGCACTTGTGACCATATTATTGTACTTTCCTTGCACGAAGGTGCATTCTCGTTTCATTTTTAAAAATACCGTTGGACAAATTAGCATTTTTTGCAAAATCGGAAATTAAACTAAAACTAAAATTAGAGCACCGATGCTTTCAGTAAATTAAATTAAAATTAGAATTACCGTCAATTCGCTATAATTCGTCGAATTAGTAAACTAGAATTATTTAGTTGTCCAAGTCTGTTGTGGGGCCCCTACGAATGGTCGCCCCCCCTACCGGAGGGTACGGGGCTGCCTTGCAACGGCACTGGGTGACAGCCTGTCACAGAAAAAACGTAGGAGTGTATAATGAAAACCGTTGGGAGATGCTTTTTATATGGTTGAAACCACCGCCCTTTTTGCCTGTAAATTTTCCAACCCTCACCCAGCAAGTTTTATTTTTACCCCATACTTCACGCTATATAACCGTTGGGAGATGATAACAACACAACAAATAGAGTAAAGCTACATAGAAATGCACAAAAACGGTTATACAGCGTGAAGTTTGGGGTAAAAATAAAACTTGCGTGGTGAGAGTTGGAAAATTTTCAGGCAAAAAGGGCGTTGGTTTCAACCATACAAAAAGCGAAGTAGATCAGTTTGGGCGAAAAACGAACACATAGCGTTGCAACAGTCGAAGAAAGATCCAAGCATAATGATCACCACGGCTGAATGGTATGACAACATGATTAACAGAATGTTGGAAGATGAAGAAACTTACAAACGTCTTAAAACCAACCCAAACGCATCTACAACTAAAGATGTCAATAAATGCATAAACAACCTACTCGAATCCAATAAGATCACAAAAGAAGCAAGCTTCAGACGCCGTGCCATGGCGCCTGGACATCTGCTTCCAGTGCCGTAGCTAAGCGGGGCAGGGGGGGAGGCGGTCCGCCCCTTGCGGCACTTTTATGGGGGCGGCACGATGGGCTATGCTGTAGGCTACAAACCTGTACAGGCTGTATTGAAATAAAGTGGTATTAACGTCGGGACATTACTCGCAGTTGAAGGACTTTTTTGATTTTGAGTAATTTAAACTATGGCATGTGCATTTAAGCGATTGTTATCTTAGCCTTAGCCAAACAATAAACAATCATGTATCAGGGATGTTGTATCAATAGGCTTTTTTACACGAAGCTGCAGCACGGTTCACAACACGCTTATCAACTCACTTGATGTCAAATTTTACTGATTCACTACACGGTTGATTGATCGAGTGTCGGGTCGTTGTCGACGTTTGACCATAGTCCTTATATGACGTCATAGAACTTAGAAAGGAGTATCGTGGATGACTGTGGGCAAACATGTGGCTGTGGTGAGCTCTAAGCTTTTGAAAGTGCTCTTAAGTTTTTTGCCTGCCAGTAAATGCGCTTTGTTGGGTCTTAAAAAACATTTCTGTGTAAATCTAATAAATGTGTAGTAGGATTTGTGCTCGTCAAAATGGATTTCCGTATGTGTGGAGAAATATAATCTAGCTCAGTATTCTTCAACATGGCTTCCGCGGAACCCTAGCGTTCCGCAAAACATGTAGTGGGCTTACGTGAGTTTGAAGGGTTCCATGAGAGTTCCTCGTTTTTTCAAGGGAAATGATTTCTTGCTTCAGTATGTCGAGGCGTCCTTATGAAAATTTTTAGATCACCGTGCTGCATTCAGATTCCAACTAGGCCAGTTAGTTGTACAGGAGGTTAAGTGCAGTTAATAGCCGAAAAAGAAATATTGATAGTTGTTGCGTCGCTTGCTGTTTATTGTTGTGCAATTAAGAAGAACGTTATTGTTGCATCACAGTTATACGATGTTGCCGATGTAGGCTACAGTTCACAGTAGAAAAAGAAGGCCCCCTTGAATTTTTTCAGTTTATTCAAAAGTATAACCTTGGGAACTCTGTTACAAATACATTAATAATGCTGCGGATTTTCCTCACAGTTGCCGTTAGTGCTGCTACCTGTGAGAGGAGTTTTTCGAAACTAAAACTGATCAAGACTTATGTTAAGATCTAGCATGAGCAAGTTGCGGTTGAGAAATCTTGCCACACTGTCTATAGAGCAACACTCGACAGATGAAATAAATTTTGACATTGCCATTGAAGAATTCGCCAACAAAAAGGCAAGAAAAGCTACTGTGTAGAAAATTGTAATTTTCATTTCATAAAAAAAGATGGCTTAATTTTTTACACTTTTTTTGCTATTTTTCCCTGTAGGCTATGTCATTTTTGCTTTTTGTTTAACTGTTACTTAATATGTTTGAGTTTTTTGGTGTGTATTTAAAGCATACCATATTCGAGCATGTAAGATTACTGTAATATTATAATGGTGCACACACTAGTTAATATTACAAAGCTTTAAGAGCCAGTCACTGTGCAATATGTATTTTTATGGGCTTCGGGGACGCCAAACTCAAGGGCCGCTCCGGGCAGCCCACACTCTAGCTACGACACTGTCTGCTTCACTGCTCACCTATCCACAGAGTGGAAATACACGGTGTCTCAAGTTGACACACCCATTTGTACACGCCGCACAACAACTCATCAGTTTATCTGACAACAACAACATACGTGCGCAACATTGGGCGGATCGCGAATGCGGCGTGGTTGCACAACACCACGAGACTCCGTATTTTCATCTGGGACACTGGCACCTATCCTCGGGGAATGGTCCTTCCAAGAACAGTATGGGTTCGACTTAACCGCCTCCACACCGTTGTCGGACGTTCCCACTCCTGCTGGTACAAATGGGGTATGTCCTCCTCTGCTGCATGTGAGTGTGGTGCACAAGAACAAACCATCGACCATGTTTTCCTCCAATGTCCAATCCATCGACCTACACATGGACTGCACGGCCTGACGGTTCTCGATGATGAGACAATTGAATAGCAACTCAACATCTGCCCCAAGAACCAGTGCGGCCAGTGAGTTGATAGTAGCAACTGGCTCCAACTCTGAAGAGGAAGCCACAGCTAGGGATCGCCAAGGCGAGTCGATCGCAATATGTTTCACAAGGAAAGTAGTTTCGCGTCTGGTGCTTAAAAAACGCGAGAGTGGTTTCCCTAGGAAGTGGACTGTGATCAATTTGCTTTCGCTATTTTCGTGGCTTCCAACTTCGGATAATTAATTGTCGTTTCAAAGATTTTTTTCCAAACTGCAATGAAATAGACCTTTGCCACCCGCGGCAAATTTATGTTGATCAATTAGGCTCTTCGAGCTTTCTGAGTTGTGCAGGCCTGCAGGACAACATGGGTTGGGATATACTGTACTCGAAAATAAAATGCTATTTCTCTGTATCAGGCGAGGAACGTCGGTTTACAATTTTTTTTGATCAATTTCAACTTGACTATATGTAGGGGAAGGTGGGGTACAGACGACACTTTTTTGCATTTTCAACCACTGCCACTTTATTTCAAGTCTAAACAAGCTCAAAATTTGTCACACAATAAAGCAACTCTATATACACAATATTATGCCAAAACATGAAAACAACGTTTTACAATCAATTTAAAAAGGGTGCTTTTGCTGTCGAGAGCAGGGGCGGAGCCAGACATCTTCATTTGGGGGGAGCCACTGGAGGGGCCAGTTTTGCAACAAGGGGAGCTGTCAATGGTCTGTGTAGGACTTTCAGAAAGAGACCTGAAAAATTTTGGGGGGGCACTGGGGAGGCCAGGCAAAATTTTGGGGGAGCAGTGGCCCCCCTGGCACCCCCCTAGCTCCGCCCCTGGTTGAGAGTGCCCCACGCATGGGGAAATTTTCCCAGTTTTTTTTGCAAAATGCATTTATAAGAAATTCTTTGCAAAATGCGTTTATAAGAAATAGAGGCTTCTAGAGCCGGAGCTACACATTGTATTAGCCACACAGTCCTTGCACGTCATACATCACTGACGTGCAGGGGTTGGGAAGTAATTAATTTAACCGTATATCAACCCAAAAAACTAGTGCAATGCTCGGGTACGGTTTAAAAGCATTTTGCATTCTCATAAAATTACAAATATTTTTGCTAAAACCCTAACATGCAAATGTCAATCACGGAAATATTATCAAACAGTTTTGACGGAAATTTCGTAAGAAGGCAGCACTTTTTTGACACCCATCTCGCTGAGGACTTTGCGCAGTTCATTTATCTCGGAGTTCAAAAATTTTTTCATTTCATTTGTGAAAGGGTCAAAGTTAATCTTGGAACTTTTTCTTTTATTGTCTCCGACAAGCTGCTGGCTAAGACAGGCTAGACGCTCATTGAGGTTTTCAGGATGTAAAGCTGGATTAGCCAGGAACTCCACCATTTCCTTCACAGTTTTGATTGGATTTGACACCAAATCTTCGAAGTAGAATACTCGGTATGGTATTTTGCTTTTCAAAACCTTGGTTGCCAGAGATTTCCAGTAACGCATCTCTTTTTCAAAGAAATTTTTGAAACCTGCAGTAAGATAACATTGGTCTTAGCACAAATTACTAAATTCGTTCATGACCTTGGATCAATTTGCCACTGTACTGACGAATAATCATCGCATTCACTCGTTTACACAAGCATTAGGACGAACAAAGGTGAAAGGGTTTTACAAAAAAAAACGACGCAATCAAAATCATCACAATAACTCTTACCTGACCGGCTTGAGCTGCGTCTTACCGACAAAGGTTACTTTTAAGAACGAGGGCCACAGTTTTATAAAATTACTATCATATCACCGAAACTCTTTTCTGTGTCACAAGAATCTTTCAAATGTCTTAATCAACATGCACAAAAAGTGAACTCAATGATTGTCACCTGCATCAAATTGCTTCTTTGTTGCGATTCCATAGTGTGACTGGGACGTGTCACGATGAAACTCTGCTACAATCACACTATAAGGATTGCGGATCAACAGAATGATTTGCTCGAGATGAGGAGATTTGTAACCAAACAAGTGATCTTTGATGATGTCAGTTTGCTTGTCTTTTAGACTTGTTGATTCTCCAATAAAACCTGCAAATAGAACGGATCTGACTCCAAAGTTACCTTGATTCAAAGCTTTGCACAATGTTTTTGGTAAGCAATGTAATTGGTAAGTTTCTTGCCACTCAATACTGAAGCAATCTACAGTTTTATGAAACAGAAGAAAAGTTACACTTGTCGTTTCTGCATTTTATATACGGTGTGGATCTATGCAAAATAGCGTCAAACTTATAATGAAAATCATGGCCAATGAAATTGATACAAACGACATATTTCATCGTTTTCATTGGACATGATTTTCATCATAAGGCTATTTAGCACTTCCGCTTTTCGTGTACCAAAGCGTCAAACGTGTATAAGAAATTTTTTGCTTGAACGGTCAGTGCTAAACTTTGTCTCAGGCTAGAATTTAATGAGTTAAAGCAAACTTCATAAAGTTTGACCTAAGCAACAAAATTTTGACGAAGACGGTGGAGGTTGGCGGTGTTTGGGAGTCGATGCCGGAGTCGGACGATTGTGGATGCAGTCAGAGTCGTAATTCTAACAACACTAAGAGCTAGAGTCAGTGTCGGAGTCGGATTTTTTGTCCGATTCCGACTCCGGAAGTTAAATCGAATCATTGTTTTACATTACACTCCTAAGTTGGGAACTCCTGTTGAAATGATACAATTTCTTTTGAAACTTTTGTTGAAACAGAGAATTCTTGCTGTGAACCATGATTTCCATCGAGTGCTAGTTGCTACAAAATTATTGACAGCCAAACTTCATTCACTTTATGTTAAGAAGTCGGGAGTCGGAAAGTTTGGAAAAGTCGGACTAGGAACTCGAGTCAGAAATTTTACCTCCGACTCCGCAACATTTGAGGCTGGCTTAGTACGCGCGGAGATGTATTTCTGCAAAGCGTCTTGCCATTTAGCATATCTTCCACTACAGGAATACAAAAAATAGTTTATTACAGACTCGTGGTCCATATCAAACACGCAATCATACAACACAAGAGTACAAAAAATGGTTAGCCATAGCGCATTACCTAATCGGTGTTGGCATACGACCAACACTGAGAGGATCAAAACAGTTGAACAACGTTCCAATTGTTGCGTCATTCACCCATCATAATGCAGGGATCCAGTAGTGTTCTAGAAATGAAGTCGTTGATAACCTGGGCCGCGATCGCTCCAGTGTAATTCGTTTTCATCATTGTGCATAGGGGTTGGGTCTATCTTAGACTGGCTCTTCGTCAGCAGTCTTTCTCGCATGGGTGTCCCTGAGCTAGTATAGCCTGTCTGCGTCATTAGATGCACTGTGCTTCCACACAACGACAATGTGTTGCCCCAGGTCGTGGATGATGACTGCGCTAAACTAAGCCAATAACATAAATATAAAATCAATCCATGCCAAAACAATTACCAAGATGAACATTGAACATAACTTGCTATTCCTTGCAATTTAATGAATGCACGGTCAAATTTGACCGAATGGACTATTATCACTGCAAAATAAATGAATGTTGTGTGTAGGCTGCAATTACAGTATCAGGGTGGACTGCCAATATTATTCAGGATAGCTCCAAAACTAGAGCAGAGGTTGGCCTATGAAAATGGTGAGTACAGTGGCGTATCTAGGGTATGTCAGGCATGGGCGTCCGTAGGGGGGAGACAAAACGGGCGTTTGCCCCCCTCCTTGGAAATTGAGCCTAAGAACAAAAATTTTCTAGAAAACGACGTCAGTAGCTCAATTTCGATTAATTGATTTAATTCTTGCAATGACAGTTTATTTGCCGGTAAGACACTCATACTGCACAAGAGCCAGGTCCACGATACTGGTGTAATGCAGTAGCTAGCTTGCAGTTCATTTATGTCTGTTCCATTGCGTGGCCGAACTTGGGAGAGGATGCTTCTGCTGTTTGTCTTTGTTGCGTAACAATACCATGGTTCACTTCAAGTTATGACAGTAGGCGTTTTGCCGCATGTTGCTGCTTCCTGTTGAACGCAGAGATCTTGGCATACAGTGAAGCGAGGCCGCGACTGCTAATAGCGGTAAGCCACGTAGTTTTATACTGTGTGAAAATAAGCCAGAGTGAATCTATAGCAGTGCAACCACAAATTTAAAATATCCATTGCAAGTGTGAGACTGAGTGTGACCAATGTGTCTGAGTGAATAGCTTAATCCAGCGTGGGCCAACTACTTCTTACCTACGGGCCATTTTACAAAAACGTGACAACTTGCGACCCATTGCCTATCCAATAAAATGCTGCATAAAACAATAGAGTCACAACATCGAAAAATGAAAAAGGGAAGATACGAAGATACTTGAGCGCGTCATTGAAATTATTACACAATAGCAATTTATTATAAATATCCATCAGTGGGATGTCTGTGCCCTGTAGTCGAGGCTTCTCTGACCAGTAGCGCACCCAGCCCAAAACATGAGGGAGGAATGTTTGATTTCAGGTGAATAACACTATTTTCTTTGGGATACCGCCTCTCAAAGAACAAAATGACTATCTGCTCTAAAAATTTGGTGGGGTCTGCGGCTATGTCTCTGACACTATTGTTCCTTTAGCAATACCAGCGTTAGTGGCAGCAAGTCGGAGACCATCGTGCATTGTTTCGTCTGACGTTCAATTTCTGTTTTTTCTGTAGATTTGACTTGCTTCATTGTAGAAAATGTACGTACTCTCACACATGTATGTGTTTCCAAACGTTGAGCGCATTTCTAGTGCGAAATCCCTCAGATTGGGAACTCTATCTTTGCTTACTAACATCCAGAAACTCTTTACAGACAGACTATTGAAAATAACGAACGCAGAGGCGCCGAAAAAGCATAGAGGTTATTCAGTCAGGCGCCCCAGTGGATGGTTAGGGGAGGGCCGTACCTTCTAATTTGATCGTAAAATAAAAAAACAAAACAAAAACAGTAATGTTACACAGAAAAGTTACTATTCATTGTTCTTGTGCAAATACACTTTATCTAGCGCAAGCATTTCAATGAAACAAATGTAACCTCACACGCTTTTCAAATTTGAAGTTTTTTTTTGAATGATTCCACGGGCCACTGAAAACGCTGTGGCGGGCCACATGTAGCCCGCGGGCCTGTAGTTGGACCACATTGGCTGAATCAAACTACGCTCATGCAGTCTTCTTTTTACACACTGCATGACTTGTTATATATGCAAGCTAGTGGAATTATACATAGGGTTCTTTTCTGACTTCTGAGTGGGCAAGTGCAAAACTGTATTTGCTCTGGGGAGTTTTCATAATTCATCTGCGCAATTTTTTAAGCCTGTGTGATGTTCTAACTGAAAGTTGCCCGATAGTTGTCAACTTACAGGTCTGCTTCTCATTGCTTGAAAGAGTTTTGCTAGTGTCTAACTTTCGTGTTTTTTCACCGCTACTGATGTTCTTGCCGTTGATTAATTTGAAATTACAATCTATTTTCAGAAAGTGCTCGAAAAATGGGCATTAACCAGCTAATGAAAAGAAAAAGCGTTTCTGATAGCCAAAGTGTAGAAAACATTTCAGACTAAATTTTGAGAAATGTGGTTCAACCCGCACAGACTAATGTGAGTACCGCAAACGCAGTTGTGGATATTTCAAGACCAATTCAAACTCAGTTGTCTGTAGTTCACAATAATAATGATATTGGATGATAGGCTACCCCAATTCAGCAAAAGCTGTAAAGGATGACAAAAAAGTACGACCTTTTCGCAAACACGGATACAACTCCACCTGAATACAATATCAAACAAATGAGAACGGAGCGCGTGCTTTCATAGGGAATTTTCTTTGTGGTCTAGAAACGGTAAAGCTTTTTGTGAAGGTCCATTTGCATTACATCTTTCGCAACCTGAAAAAGGATAAGCAAAATGTCGACGTTGCCCCCCTGGAAAAATTTCTGCGGACGCCCATGATGGCAGGCATGACTCATGCCATGGGCGCCACTTTGGAGGGGGCACAAAAATTGCTTGGCAAAAATTAAAATTTCGGTCTGATAGTTTCTTCAACCTCTATTTTGCGTCCCATACAACCATTAATTGCACAGCTGCATAAACACTGTTCCCTTAACACAGTGGTGCCCAACCAGTCAATCGCTGCCTACTGGTAGACCGTGGACTGTTCCCAAGGCGACCGCGAGGGTTGTCGGAAAAGATGAAAAATTTTTTTTCTACAGTGGCTCTAGTGAATCGTCTATTATAATGATTGTAAAGATTTCCTTTCTGAGGAAACGTGGCCCAGTAACTGGCATTATGGCATTTCAATAACTTCTAACAACGGAGGTCTCCTGCAGTTGTCGGCCATTGTCGTGATAAAGTCATGTGGTGGTTACTGAGACTAAGGAAAGCTGTGAGTTTAGTATTATGCTATACGTGTTACGTCAGTGAGCAATACATCCATCACATTTTAGAACTGCGTGTGTGCATGCATGCGTATGTTCTCAATTTGTAGTTTGTTGATTGGACGGTGACGATTTCTTCAGTCATGAGGTTGTCAATACAATCAGTTTAAAATACTTGTCTGTACGACTACGACTGCTTCATAGGAAGTTGTCGCACATGGTTACAGATGCTGACGTGCGCCGTGCTCAGGAAACCAACATTTGTTTTTGTGTGTTTTTGCACATATTTCAGCACATTGTTATCAAATGATAAGTTGCATTTTCGTAAGAATTGTTTCTGGCTATTTGTGGATTACGTGGCATAAAGTATTACTACTGAGCGCTTTTGGGATATAAATTGTGCGCTTCCTGAACAAGTTTATTGCATCCATACCAGCAGGAAGTGCACAGAGTGGTTACATATCTTGAACGTCAACACAGCTGAGACGAAACGGGCCAAGACATACCATTTACACCCCAAATAGGAGGAATGTCATTTTTTTGTTGATTGTCATTCAAAACCTGTTTGTTTGATCTGCCATGCAACGGTAGCGCTGACGAAGAATGGGATTGGGAGTTGCATTTTAAAACAGTGGTCAAGAGATTTCCTTACCAAAGAGCCTTTACACGCCACAAAAATGCGAGATTTGAAAGAAGAGGTTGCAGCACTGCAGTCAATCTTCGTCATACCTCAGAACCCAAGGTAAGGCTGCAACTATTGCTTCCTATCGCGTCAGTCACGTCTTTGCTAAACACAAGAAGAAGCTATTCGAAAATGGCGATATTGTGAAGAAAACCTTCCTTGAGGCAGCAAATAGCTTTTTTGAAGACCAACAATAAAACACAGAGCGTGAAGGACATAAAGAAGTACAACTCTTCCACAACACTTCTACAAGGCAATGTGAGGGAATGGCTATGTACAGTATGTGGAGGAGCAACTGAGGAAGGTTATAGATGCGTGTGAGTGCTTTTGGCTCCAATTTGACGAGACGACTGATATGGTGGATGTGGCACAATTATGTTTTCATCAGGATATTTTTGAAGACATGAACGCCAAGGAAGAGCTACCTACCAATTTGTCATTATGAGGGCACACCAGAGGTGAGGATATTTTTAATGCTTTCGTGGGATTTGTTAACAAGACAAAACTACCGTTCTTCAATTACTGTTGGTGACACTGTCACCAACGTTAAGTCATTTTTCGACTTGGAAAGCTCCGCTCTTGAAGACGAGATCCTGACATTGTGATCAGAACCAGATCAACATCTGCTCAAGCTGGGCAGCATACAGTGCTCCGGAAACTATGGTGGAGGAGAAGCATCCCAATCTCAGAGGAAATGCCTTGAACTTGACAGCTCTTTTTGGATCAACTT
>Ga0210059_1013109_pt1 | contig 12441 bp, 11 predicted proteins | sample Ectturendosymbi2_FD_188042 | JGI IMG/M metagenome (GOLD analysis project Ga0210059, IMG submission 188042) | Ecteinascidia turbinata endosymbiont from Florida, USA - Sample 2 (SPAdes) (version 2) | ecosystem: Host-associated > Tunicates > Ascidians > Unclassified | place: Key West, Florida...
CCAATTAATTGATCAAGGCAATTTGTTGATATGAATAACTGAACGAGTTTACCACTGTGATGCTTTTCACGCTTCTGCGTAAACAAAATGACAGCCTATACACGTAAAGTGCACGCTCGATTGTTTCATCAAACGAAATGACGGTCCCTTCACTTTTATGAGTGTACACCTGATTGTACGGAAGTATTGAAGCATCATTTACTTTCATATTTAGGAACGCGCAACCAATGTTAATGTAGCGTGCTGCATTGCATATGGCTGCCCGTGATCTGGCTCGGCATGTGGATACATCTCTTTGTATACCGCTAGTGTCGAACACTGCTTGGCCAGTAGCTCCAACTAGACAATTTCTTGGTCTTTCTTCAGACCACACTTCAATGACTGATTTTTAACATACAACTAAAAATACTAATAATAAATTTTTCAACCAGTAGACAAGCATCTCTGACTTAAAAATTGACAAATGCTTTTGTTTAAACATGTGAATTAACATAGTAAAAGCTAATCTCTTAAATTAAAATATTAGAAACAAAAGATCGACTAAACTTTCATTTTTTTTTCAGACTCTCGGATGGTTGACAGCAGCTTTACATCGTCTAAACGCCAGATTTTTCTACATAACAAAGCTAAGTTGCTTGCTTGTGAAAATAAAATTTTGAAGCTAATATTTCAATTGAAACGCAGAAAGTTATAGGACGTCTACTAATAATAAGTGTCTGCAAAGAAAAACAAATGAATCTATCTGAATTTTGTGAAATGTTGACTAAAGTTGATAATAAAGAAAATGTTCCACCCGGAGCGTCGGTTAGTTCAAGCGAACAAACCGCTCAACAAACGGAACAACACGTGTCTTACCCGTGGGGATGGCTCAGGCAACAAGTCTCATTCATTCAAGACACCATAATTAAATTTGCCACCAATCGCATCCTCGTCAACTCTTTCAAATTTTGGGAAATCGATGGCGACACCTACGTCATTGAACATGATTATGTTAATACTTTCATTGCAAAAGTCACACTCTACCAAGCAATGTTTTTAGTTCCAACCCAAATTCCTGTTATAATAGTTCGAGTACCTTCGTCTGATGAGCAGCTTAAATTACTGTTCCGAATAAGCACACTGGCAGCAAAGTTTGAAGATCTATCCCCGTGCATCTTTCATGTACAAATACAGCCGGATACAGCACCTCAACCTCCAGCTTGTTCCTTATATGCTCATAAAGATCTCGTGACGCTGATTCTGATCAACGCACCATTGTTGCCTAAAAGCGTGACTGCAAAAATTCGGGAACTACTTGTAGCCATTGAAGCCATCACAGAAAACAAATAACCAGCAAATTCGTGTGCAGAATAACAGGTAGAATGTGACTTTCTGTGCTATAACGTTTTTATTTATTCCAGATTTTAAAAATATCCCTTTTTCTATCAAATAATTAATTTGTCATTCTTTAACTTGGTCAACTTACTATATGATGGAAATGGAAATTGATGCAGTTAATTACGAACCACCTACAAAAACAACGAAGATAGATGTGCATCAACACCCTTCATTATATGTAAAGTTACGTCTCACGGGCCTATTTGACATTGAAAAAGCTCAAAGTGTCATTCACTCAGAACCCTCTAAGCAACGTGACAAGACACCACTCCTATTTCGACAGATGGCTTTCAATTTAAGTTTTGTGGCAATAACAGAAGAAGAGTTTGTAGTAATCAATAAGTCCATACTCGAGATCTTGGACTGGGAACCACGAAAAATCCCGTACCTACAGCTATTCGTAAAAAATGCTTCAACACGCCGCGTCATATTAAATCGCTCGAGCATGTTACTTGCTTCGTTCGCGGATTTACTGCCTTGTTGCATTGGGATACGCATAGTGTCAAACAGAAGGGATGAAGAATACGTGCAAAATCACCACGTAACCGAGTTACGTCGAACACTTTGGAATTTCATTATTAATGAATTAGACCCAATACCACCCCATGCACGTATGTTCTTGTCCGCGGAACTGAAACTCATGACAAACCAAGACATACCGACCACTCCAGCGACTCACTCCGATCAACAGACAAAAGCAAATCAAACCCCACACAAATCTCAGGTAAAAGTTACACCATAATAATAATATTTTTTTTTTCAATAATTAAAAACCGATTTAACTTTTTCATTTACAGATTGAAACAGCTACATTGCACCAAGACACAATCGCAAAACCGCATCAACAATACTTGCAAGCGTTAAAAATGTGGGAAGAGAACAGACAATCAGCTAATGAGTGCAAAAGCACGCAAAAATGCTCAAAAAAATACTTAATGAAAAACTTTAAATACTATGCAATGATAACAGATCTAATCGTGACCCAACATATCACCTGGCAAATTGACACAGTTGAAAAACTTTTACAACGAGACGAAACTTTTCAAAGAATCCGAAATCTCATTCAACCACAAAAACCAAAACCTTGCCATGCTTGCGGTCGGAAAATACACCCTCAATGGAATTGTCCACAGGCTAAAAAACAAGCCCAATTAAGACGGTATAAACTAAGTAGAAACGAACGAAAGGACAACCAAGTGGGTGATTATGCTTGTCGCAAGCCATTTCAACTTTTAAAAGATACCCTTATCCCAGAACAGGTTTTTGATTTATATGAAAAACAAGTCATTCCTTTCTACTGAGCATAAGTTCGTCATCAAAATAGCACCAAGCTGAACCAAGGCAAGTCGTTTTTTGCAAAATTATTCTAACTTACTAACAACGGTTGAAATCAAAACATTTAATTTCCTACTTTCGCTCAAGTCGTGACAAATCCATCGCATGGTGCAGGCAAACGCTTCGTTCAGCACTTCCTGGGCAACAGCTGACAGCGCACAAACAGCGCAGAAATGTGTTTACATTAACAAAACTGCAAAAAGAACTTGCTATACCGCTTTGCCTTTAGTCGTGCATTGCCGTTAGTCGTGTTAACTAAAGCTTGCCTTTAGTTACGCGTTGATGCCATTCCAAAAACGTTGCTGCGACTTTCATGTGCAAATTGTTTCATATTTTTTACAGTAGAATAATAATCGTCTCAAAACTAAACATGAACATAGTAAAGAGATTAAGATGTAGAAAAACTATGAATGTGAAACAACAATTTGCATATACTGCAACAATTCTGGATTCCATTACGGGTCAACCAGACATTGTAGTTCCAATCAGAGCAGCCATACAACCAACAACCATCTCTCGATTACTAAGGGAAACAGAACACTTTTTTCGCTGTCATAAACTACCTCTTTCCTTTGGTTTTAAGCGCTTAACACTTTTCCACATTAAAGATGATAACTTCAAGAATAACTCGAGATATATTTTAATATATGGCTACACCGGTGATAAAAGTAACCTGGATTTCAATTATCCACACAAAAATGACTTCATGTCTGATGTGTCGTTACAAGTAGGAACGAAGTGCGAATGAAGACGAGAAGCTAATCAAACGAGCGAAAAGAAATCTGGATCATCATTTTCAACAACTACCAGCTATCCAGATTTTCAAGAAACCTGTCAAAAACTTCTGATTCGTCAACGAGTACACTGTACCGAAGAACAGTGTCTTGAACAATATGTCGCATTTAATCAAGAACATTTTGCCAAGATAACCACAATTTTTTGCGCAATCACCTGCAATGTTACACATTTGCATGTCGTTCATTAATGTTCTTTCATTTTGTGGAATTCAGCTGTGCAATATTCATTCAGCTAACAATGTTTTGTTTCTTGTGCATGATCATTTGTGTGACTACATCGTTTTTGTGTTTCAGCAACAGCTCTGTTTAAAGCTATTAAATAATAACTACTGAGAAAATATGACAAAATTTGGCAAATTCAGTCCGTCCAGATCTTACCCTGATCTCAACATGGCTATGATGAGCTCACCGATCTTGACTAAACATTCGAGAGATCCTAGACTTTGTGATCCTTGGAATGTACAAGAAAGACACACTTCAAGTCTTCCCCCTTTCCCAGAAGAATATGCTCATCAAAATGCCATACAACCGGCGCCGTATCCACTTTTTGTTGGAACACCCGACACTGGAGAAGCAATGACACCCATAGCAAAGTATACAACCTTACGTCCAGCCAAACTTTCATTTTCTCCACATCCTACCCAATCAAAACCCAAGATACCGGAAAGGTCATCTTATTGTTTGATGTATCCAACTCATCATGCTTTACAAAGCAAAGCTCTCCATATTGAAGATATCCAAACCATCTTTGCGTCGCCAATTCTTCAAGAACAACTACATTACTTGCTGATGGACCACGCCTTGGACGAAAACAAGATTTCGGAACGCCTTAAGTATCTAGGCATACCAAAGTGTCTATTCCTTCAATATATAAACAGAGTTTATCCTCAGCACTTTTATACGATCCTCAGCAATTTCAATGGAGCTGACCAGTAAAGATTTCATTAACCGATTATTATCCAGATTACATACAAACACTATATGCTATTTAATCTTATATACACTATTCTAGCGAGAAAGTATATACATCAGTTGCGTTTGAAAGTGTCTGTAACGTTCTTTCATATTATTATTTTTCCTTCTTTGTGAGCCAATACAAAAAGTGAGAAATATATCTCGATTTTTGTTGTATTAAGGAAATAGGATAAATTTTTTACAGCAAAATTACTATATCTCATAAATGTTCTTATTTTTCAGAATAAACTTATAAACAAATCCTAAAGACACTAAAAACATATTTCGAATATGAATCCTTTTTTAGTAAATGCTTTACTAACACTTAACTTAAATTCTGTCTTTCAACATCCAAATATTTCGTTAAAAACAACTGAAACTCTGAGCATTCTTGCAGCATCCAATCAAACCATAGTCTCCATTCCTCCTCATGAACAAATAACCATAATTACAAAACTGTCAGATTTTCCGGAACAACCATGTAATCAACAGGCTTTTTTCGAACATCTGCGCACACATGACCGTTGGAATAAACAACTTCATATGCCGAAATTTTTATTAAAGCCTTTTTTTCAAACGCCAGAACGACGATGCTTTGTAACTACTAGATTTAGCATTGATTTAACTGTTCAAAATTATTTGTATCACCGCCGCCAAAGCGATATTCCCAACTCAGTATTACAATTTTATCACCCCATTTCAAAAAGAAATGAATTCAAAATAGCAGGTTGGGAAAATCACCCACCGCGCGTCATTTCCAACTTACACAATGCAGACGCGATTACCTTCATGCATCATGTAATAAGCTCATTTTTTGAAAGACACGAAAGTCTTAAATTTCAACTATTCTCAGCTCCCCTTCCCCATCCCAAATTTATACAGAACCAACACTGCTATATAAAACTCAACAGGTTGCCTCGCATAGATCACGTCCAATACAATTCAAGCGTCTCTCATTTAATAGACCAAGCCAATATCCGCGAATGTGATCCCGATTAAATGGTCTCCATTAATAGATTACCTCAAAATCAATTTCTCATAGGATTTTCAGGCGAAAACTTCATACCGATAGTCCCCCTAAACGCAAAAAATGATAGAGTCTACTTTCAACGATACTCTTCCGAAATTTCAGATGAATTAACTAACCAGTCCTCACCTTGGTTAATCTTAAAACTACAACTTGGATTAAAATTACGAGCGGAACCAAGCGATATATTTATCTTACCCTGGACAAATTCGCACATTTTAGATCATAAATATCTTTTCACACCTAAGGCCTTACGACCACAATATTCAACAGTAGTTTTCTCATACCCAGATGGTATTCAATTTCACCACAGACATATCGGCTCTCCACACACTATCACCTTCCCCATGACAGTACAACAACAAAGTCCCAACAACATTAACTGGACAAGTTATTTACACAATCGTTGTGACGCCGACACATTAAATAATATAATATTCCCTTATGGCTCCTTAGAAATTCTACTGCTAAAAACTTCACCCCCTAAAAATAATAGTGAAATTTGTCAAGTTTTACCGGACGTCACTAATCCGCGCAAATCATACGCTGCACTGCAATCAAAAATAGCAGATTTAACTACAAAAAGTAGCCCAACATTCTGGACCTGGAGAATCCCCGCAATACACACAAATACAATCTTTCCAATAGACACCTACTATCAAAAAAACCTGAACAAACTTTATACGACATATGACAAATTCTCAAAAGAAACTTTCAAAACACTACAAAAATTACAACGATTTCGGATGGCCACACACTTTGATCAATTTCGAATAGAATTGTTGAAACATACTCTACATAATTTAGAAGATACACTTATAAAAAGTAGAATTTTAAAATCCATAAACACGACACTAGAACAAAAGTTCACACATATACAAGATACAAAAACATTCGCCAATAAATTATGGCAAATCCATCTTATTAGACAGACCATACTTCATAACACATACGAGCAAATGCACTTTCAGAAATTCACAACTTCTTTAAGAAATAACAAGAATATTAAAGCAAATGAAATATACGAACACCAACTCATAAGCAATAAAGTTCATTCTCGAAGCAGATTCAAAATAGTAACACCCCCAGCCCCTGACCCAAATTCAATCCTCAACATGATACCAAGACTACATCCATTTTTGAGGAAAATTATCAATCTGTTCAGCCACGCCATTCACACGAGCGTAAAATTAATTTCTAATGTTAGAACTTACTTCAGCACTTCACAATATTCAATTAATAATCCCCTGTTAAGTCAAATTTCATTACGCCAATTAAATACAAACATGTAAACCCTCAATTCACGCAGTAAAACACATAATGTCTAACATTAAAAGAAAAACTTTACTGACACACAAACTAAGTCAAAATTCCGATTTACAAAAACTTTCACCCACCCGAAATTACCATTTAGTTAAACATTGACAAATGTCGATGACTATATTAACAAAAAATAACCAACATTATTTTTTAATATAATTTCTACAGATACTCACTTCAAAACCGACAACATGAAAACGTTACTATTGCTTTTCTTTTATTTAAAATCAATGGATGGTCTAAATCGACAACGTAGAAGCTGTTCTACAGACTTACAATCAGCATTTACGTCATTAATTAACAAACAACATCTCATCATTTCAGTGCCTGACGCAGATAAAAAGATGCATGTACATCACCTTCCGACAATTTACAACCAGCCATGCCACCAACAAGCATTTTCTGAAAATATAAAGCACGAAACTTTTATCAATAAGCAACGACACAGCCCCACATTTTTACTAAAACCCTCATACCAATCACCAGAAGCACGATGTGTTAGTCTTTTTCAACAAAACCGTGACTTGCAAGGACCCTCAGTACTTTCGCAACAACACGAGTCTCCTCACTCAATTCTCCATTTCTTTTTAGATTATGGAACTCTAAACCAAATCAAAAATATACCAAACGAGGACCACAGCACAAACACACACTTAATTTTTCCGAGAGATGCTGACGTTTTCTTATTCATTTTTTACGTAGTAACCTCTTTCTACGAACGCCACACGTCTATACAATATTTTCTCAGAACAATACCTACCGTGCCAGACGCTACAGTGAGAACACAATCATGCTATGTGAAACTAACAGATTTACCCAACATAACACAAGTGCAATATAAAAACACAAATGATACCCTTGACGCAAACACCATTACAGAATGTGACCTCAGGTCAATCACATCGATAAGAAAAACAGCCTTCAACACCTTTCATGTAACATTTCCTGGAGGCAAATTAACTCCGATCGCCCCTCGCAATGCTAAAAACAATCGACTGTATTACAAACGAGAATCCACTCGCGGACTTACGCATCCTATAACCTGGTTTGATTTAAAAATTGTTACAGGACCAGCACGTCAAAAACCACAAAATTTAATAAGAATACTACCTTCAGCAAATTCACACTTATTAGATCACAGATTCTTATTTGCACCACCTGCGCTCCGCCCACGTCATACCGCTATAACATATAAAAATAATCTTGAGTTCCTTTACAACTCCAACTTCACACGACCCTCGACTTCTAACGCTTACCCTGCGCAAATCACCCCAAAACTTCAACCTAATCACCGTTACAGCTACCTTCGAAATGGTCACTGTTCATTCACTGATCGTCACAAAAATTTGTACCCTTTTGGACAACATGAGATTGAACTACTTAATATTCTACCACCCCCAAATCCCAGAGAATTCTGCAGGAATTTACCTGATCCTGATAGACCAGTAGAATCATATCAACAACTAGAAGACAAACTCATCAATCTCACAATGACCAATCACACTTGGTTTTCATGGTCAGCAGAACTTGACAACTATTCACACCCAAATGAAACTTCATCACTAGAACAAAGCCCCTCCCTTGAACAAATTTTCACTTTATACAAAAACTTTACGCCAGCATATAACGAATATCAAACGAAATTACACCATGCACAGATAAACAATCAATTCGCCACATTCAATTTACATTACTATACACAGGAAAACCTATACAAACAAAACAAACATTTAAACATACAAAACACACAGACCAATCAACAAATTGCGGCAAATGAACTCTTCACCAGTCAACAACTGATTAAACTTTATGCAAAAAAACTATGGAAAATTCATTTCATACGCCAAAATCTCTTACAAAAAGCATTACTTATTTGGAAAACACGAAGATTTTTAAAGACCATCAGTAACTTCAGAGACTTCAAGAAAGACGTCATTTATGAACACAAACTCGTACAGGATAAAATTTACTCCTGGAATCGTCTCCTCATCCTGGGAGACAGAGACTACGAACATCGTTTCACCATCCCAGATATAGATCCAGATCAAGACACATATTGGAACCATGCTAAACTCGCTGCCTTATTTGGAGGCGCGATAGCCGCAGGCACAGCACTTGCCTACGGAGCTTATAACCTTTTTTTCGCAGGATCTAAACTACGATCAGATCTACCATTTTATGCACAATTGTCTTTACATACTATTAATAATCAAACACTTCCGTTATCTTAGTCTAATTATAACAATTTATTCTCAGATACAACTCCGTTGTGTTTTCATTAACTATTATTATGTCTGCAACGACACAAAGCTTCATGCTCGCTTCATTACTGTCACAAATTTATGCACGAGAATTTTCAAAAATTTATACCAATTTGATAAAAGAATTCGTCTTTCTACACCAAACTTAAACCATGTCACTACAAACCATTTCCAAGAAGTAACATTACCTTTTCAACCCCTCAATACGTTAGTTTGCGACACTCAGAATTTTCAGGAACAAACAAAAAATAAATGGCAGAAATATACGTCACTTATAACCGACAAGACACCAGGCAAAAGAACACAATTCAGTCCCGACCACCACTCACATTACTTTCAAAAAATCACGTGGTCACCCGATGATTGGACAACGGTTACCCACCACCACGCAGCACGCAAATATCACTTTGAAATGATTTACCTACAACTTATCAAAAAAACACTCTACATAATTTACCCGAAATATGGGTATGGCGAACCGCACGACCTACACTATTTCAACTCCAGCGATACTATCGCGCTTATTTCAAGAATAATCGCTTATTTTTATGAACATTTCACCTTCGTAAAATTCAAACTCTTTACTAGACTAAGCAAAACAGTCGGAGAATTCCGAGGACAATGCTATCTTTCAGCAAAAAAATTCCCACTCATAAACCAGGTGCTTCAAACACCAGTGACTACACAACACGAAATCAGCACTCCATGCGATGAAGAAAAACTAATCAGACTATACACATTAAGCCCTGTGACTTACATTGCAACATTTCCAAAACACAAAATCAGTAACGAAGTCCCCGAAATACGACACGTCCATCGATACGTACAACAAATAGGACACAACTATGCACTGGATTTTCAATGGTCAAATCCCATGGATGAAGGTTTTGCCCTATACATTGAACTAGGAAAAAAACTCAGTTACATACCGCGAACGTGGTGGATTCAAGAACAATCAGATAGCCTCCTTGGCTTCCACAAAAATTTTTTCTTGCCAAAATATTTTCAAACAATTCAAACAACTTACTCTTACGCACGAAACAGGAGACATTACTTTGCAGAAGTTTTTTTTGTAAAAAAAACAGGGGTAACATACTTTCGTCAAAATGTCAGCGAACACACACCTGTTATTACCTCGTGGCCCATACCAACACAGCCAATTAACAAAAAACATCCATCGAACGTATATTTCAAACCACATTTAGGAAATTTAGAAACATTAATGCCAAAAGTTCTTGAAATCATTGAGAGATCACCACGCATCGCACAGATCTCAGAATGCCAAAACTATACAGAAACCTTCCAAACTATACAACAAGACCGCTCTATTTACCACCAAACAATTTTAGATCAAGAGACACAATTACTTCCCAATATATACTCATATGAACAGACACCTCACGTTCACAAAGACCAACAAACCAACAATATAGCACAAACCAATTTACAACGCCGTATCGACGACACAGCTCAACTTTTCAGCTTGCTTTGGAAAAATGTACACCCTCATGTCCTAAACCTGGAAAACAATTTACTAACATATTATTTTGAACGCAATGAAAAAATCAGACTGGAAATTGAAAAACGCATTTATCATAAAAGATGGACAGATCATGCAATGTCGCAAGCGCGTTCAAATGCCCAACGCGCTTACGCACAACTTTTAAACGAGAGCAATTACTTAAGTGTAATCATCCCCGCCATACACAAAAAATTTCGTGAACTATATGCTATGACCTTACAACATAAAGCGATTCATCTATTACGTGACTCCAGAAACCTACAACCCTACGTTTTATATCGACACATCATACAAAGTGATTTCATCGAAAGCTACCCATTAAAATTTGACGCCGAACGAGCAACTCCTCAACGACTTCAACTTCCTTTCTCAACCAGTTACATACAAACTACGAACCACAGTTCTCCAAATCCAACTACCCCGATACTCATACAAACTCTATCTACACTCGTCAACACTAGCACTCAAAAATCACCCGTACGCCAACCAAACATAAAACTAAACCAAAGTACATACCACATTCATAATCAGACATACATGGTTCTACCATGGCAATGGCCGAAAACATCTGACATACGACAGGACCCTTTCAAGACAGAATTCACTATCTCCTTCCTCAAACGCCAACTCTACACATTACTGCACAGTATCAACAATAGATACATCGCGACTATACGCTTTCTAGCAAATCTTTTTCACAAAAGGATCAACTGCGACACCTACCGATGATACGACCCACTAATTTTTCACAACACTTATTCTTTTGCACAGACAACTATGCAACCTTACTCGTGTATAAACCGACAGGATGAACACCTTTACACATCTGATACACTTCATACTGATCGCACATACGCACGCCAGCCAGCGAAAATTTGCCTCAAACCTACCGTCACTGATAAAAACACTCAGTAAAACTGGGCTTACCACACACAATATTTCAGAAAACTTGCATTACTATTACATCGAAAAATTACCACCACTTGCTTACATTCCATCTGATTTACAAAACTTCCATGACCAACTGACCCACTCGTGGGCCACGTATTCAACAAATCAGGCAAATCCAACCGCATACCCACCCACGTATGTAAATCCGTCTTGCAACAGTTTCACATACAACATTTTTCATTGGTCTCCCCTACAGTGGACCTTAATTGCTGATAGTTCTTTTTCAAACACAGATTTCCAAATGTTACAATTAAAACGACCGTCACAAACTCATATCATTATAACACAAACAAATTCACCTAGGAACACAATCACTATGCCTCACGACTCGTTACAAGAAACATTTTTATTCATGTCAAAAATTCTATCATATTTTTACGAAAAATATGCACATATCACCTTCAAACTCTCCAAAGATATAGATCCGACACTCCCCACGAACGCTATAAACTGCACAATAGGACTACATGACTTACCATCAATACAAGAGGTCATTAATTGAGATCTAAAAATAAGTCCAATTTTTGTTCTTTGGTTATAGTTAATCCCGTAGGCTACTGTAGCTTGTTGTGGGCATCTAGCATCTAACCAAAAAGTTTCAATTTAATCTAGACACATCAAAAAAGCAGTCAACAAACTGTATTCCTTTACTCTGACACCGACTGCCTCTCTTGTGGGTTTGCCTACATCAGCCGGCACAGCCATCACACACCTTCTAAGGTGTTCAGCTTAGCTGCCATTGTGCATTTCGGATTACTTTCGCTACCATTCACGTTTCCAGGCATTCAAATCATATGACGCTCTGCATATCGTTTTTTGCACTTTCTTTGACTGCCGGCTACCTTCTCTCTGGGTTACGTCAGCCGTCACATCCAGCCCGCATTTTTAGCGGTATTT
>Ga0210059_1013110_pt1 | contig 12440 bp, 5 predicted proteins | sample Ectturendosymbi2_FD_188042 | JGI IMG/M metagenome (GOLD analysis project Ga0210059, IMG submission 188042) | Ecteinascidia turbinata endosymbiont from Florida, USA - Sample 2 (SPAdes) (version 2) | ecosystem: Host-associated > Tunicates > Ascidians > Unclassified | place: Key West, Florida...
GACGACCTGTTCATATTTAACGATATTCATAATTAGCCAATGTGGGGTCTGATAGTGTCATCACAGCAAATTAATCTTCAAAACAACGAAAAATCAAGATGCAAGATAGACATTTATGTTGCCCCCTACTTTTTCCATGGCCCCGCGGTGGCCCCTCACTTTTTAAATTCTAGAATTGCCACTGGAAACGTCGCGTAAGGGCAATACGCAAGCAAAATACGTAGCGATTGTGCGAACGTTACAGTGTAATTGCGGGGAAAGAAAATGCCTCATAAGATTGGAATTTTCTTATGTCGATGTTTCTGACGAGTTTTAATGTCAGTTTTGTGTTTGGTTATGCATGTTTTTTTGTGTATATGCCTTAAAACTGCAATCTGGCTTTTTTTGGGATAAGATCTGGCTCTTTTGGTGAAGACAGGCTGACAACCCTACTGCGCAATGGTGTTGAGTGCAGCGACAAATTTGTGGGCGTGACGTAGGCGTCAACTCTGTTCTGTATTACGTAACTGAAAAAGCGTCAACCCTTCATTTGCAATTTTTATCGGCTGACTTCAGGCAGACGTAAGCTGTATCCATGTCACTGCTATGATGTCACTCACGACTGTTGCTTTCGTTAAGCATTTTCTGCATGAAAAAATCAACTACGTTGGTATTCGTCTTACCTCAAGAGTAGATCATGTAAGTCACAGCGTCTCACCTACGTAGTGACCATCGCATCATTTCATTTTGACAAACAGGGTGTTGTGATGCTTGTGTGTGGAATCCACTGCGATAGGCTCGCTTAATGTAGGCTACCTGGGAGAAATAAATTGTACATGTTCTGAAAGAAGTAACCCTGTTTTCTGAGATGAGCATTAGTTTGTATTGCCGTTTATCTAAATATTTGCTGACTGCTGGTTGGACTGGAAATCGATTTGACAAGCTTTCGCATTTGTTTGGTGTGATCTTGCACGTCATTTTCAAACGGCCTTGACTATCTACGAATAGTAATACAAACATGAGCAGAATTAAAAATATCGTCCAATAGCAATTTGAAGGCATTGTAGCTCAGATGACACGAACTGCACTGGCTTATTTTGGGTGGCGAAAGCAGTGAGGGCATCAACAATATAATTTGAAGGCGAATTTGTCGCGGTTCGGTTAGCAACGCTTAGTCATTGCGTGACTTGTTATTTTCCCCAAATACGAATAGGCTATTCCTCACTGAAAGGATTTATGTATACCTGTAGAATTAGGTACAGTTGTTTGCTTCTATTGTCCCTTATTTTGTTGGGAAATGATGCAGTGATGGGTGGAAACTATTCAACTGCCATGGTCACAAAAGAAGAGGCGATTGCTGGGCGTGCTGAGGTTCGTTTGTAAATATAGGTGAAGCTTGTCTGTATGGAAATATGGTTTTCCTGCAAAGGTTTCACTCTGTTTTGAGTGTATTGTGTCTGTGGTAAAATCTTAACTTTTAAGAAGGGAAGCACTTAAATACATGTTTGTTACTGTTTATGTTTTATAACATTAAATGTTATACAGCAAATGTTACATTTGCTGTTGAAGGGTACTAATATTATAACCTGGGCCTACTGGTCACTGATGGTCTGACCTGTATTCTGATAAGGAAAAAAAGGGTATACTGTAATAACATAAGTATGAGAGTGCAGTCAGTGTACTTATTTGATTACATAAAGTTTAGAAGGCAATTTATGTTATCAAAAAGTTCAATTTTGCCAGCTGTTTCCAATATCATGTCTGTAGCAAAGTGTACCATGATGACATGCCTAGTTTCTAGTGTTGCCACTCTGCTATGAAGAAAAACCCCAGAATTTACCTTGAAAAAAAACCAGAAAATCATAAAAAACCCAGACATACAAAATGTTTAAAAAAAGTCAAAACCAAACTTGAAAAGTATGCTACTGGTACTTGCACATAAAAATTAAGGTAATATGCAATATTTGCATCATATTTTTAACAAGCTCAAGTCTACTGACATCACAATTTACAAGTAGGCTAGCAGCAAATCAAATGTATGAAGTAACATAAAAAAAGCTAGTTAGATCTTTTCTAAAATAACATTTAATGTTTTCTTTTACTTTCACTAAATTGAACAAATTGAAACAAGTACATGATACATTCAAGGTCTTACAGTTTTCTTTTAACTCTAACCATTGCATTCATTGCAATATTTGACTACTAATTTAACATTCAAAATTTTACATTCATATCACAATCAGTGCGCCCGTAAAACAATGAAATGATTCTCAACCACAGCATCTTCAAAACCAAAAAAGCATTCCAAATTCATGCACAAGCAGCCCTTGACATATCAGCGATAGAGTGCTGACCAATGCCTAGTTAGTGCTTAGTCTGTAAACCATTATATTTCAAACAAATTGGTTAAGTCTAGCCCTACTGCTCGCATCTGCACTGGCGACTGACTCTTCACATATTACGCCTGTGAAACTACTATATTCTTGAATGGAAAAAACAGTAATATGACATACATTTACATTTTTAGAGTAAAAAAATCCCAGATTTTTAATAAAAACCCCAGATCCAATGAAAAAACCTTAGCGGTGGCAACACTGCTAGTTTCTCAGTATAATTTTTTGGTTACACTTGAGTTTGCCCAATAAGTATTTTAAGCTGCCATGACCAATGTAATTCAGCTTGGATTACCAACTGCTATAGACAAAAGTTGATTGTTTGCAACTTACACAATAAGGATTCAAAGATCTGACACCAAATACTTTCATATTCTGAGTAAACAACAATCATGTAGTTGTGCCACTCAACATGACAGCAAGTGAAGCTATATCAGATCATATGCCATTCATTCATATGATCCCTGGGGGTATATTGCTGTGAATAAAAACCATTGTCATTCATTCAATGTGCTGCCAGAAATGTTTATTTTCATTAGAAAGCAATAAAAGTCCCAAATTGAATATGGACCTTGGTTTTGAAAATGTGAAGAAATGACACAAAAAGGTTTCAAATATTATGCATGTTGAAAGCCTGCCATAATGCAAATGGAAAGCATAAGACAGATGTACTTTTTTTTATAAAGTAAAAAACCTCAGGAGTTTCAAGCGAAGTGAGATATGTCACAACGCTGTGGTTTGTTCATAGGCTATGAGGTAGTCAGGATAGCTAAAAAGGGGATTGCAACAATACTGCACGGGAGGACTTACAGGAAGTGTAAACATTGGGAAGGCAACAAAACTTACAGAAAGTGCAAACAGTCGGAAGGCATTGGCTATTCATTGAAAAATGCACTGTACTTCAGAAGACCCTTATAGAATGTACTGTACTTAGAAGTCCCCTACAGGATCGCACTTCCAAAAAGTTATTGAAATGCAGTATCAGAAAAGCACCAAGACATTAATGCTCTTTTGCAGTCTGTTTGCAAATGGAAATGAAGCAAGCTGTTGCAGCAATGACAATGTGGAAAAATTACTTCAAACAAGTACTTGAATTCATCAATAAACAACAGCATTGACATCTTTGTATATTGTTCTGCAAGGATGTTTGAAGTGCAGCCCATTAACCAAATGCACCACACAGGAACATTTCACCACATAGCTCATGGCTTTAGTTTCAGATAGTGTTTTTTTTATCAAAAGAGATATGTTCAGATTTTTCTGTATGGTCCACCAAAGCTTAGATTATGCTTTTGTGTTGGACCAACACTAGTTTTTTGCTATTTAAGACATTTCTTGTTGTGTTTTGATGTGCTGAGAGTGAAAATGACCATGGAAACCAGTGCAAAAGCATGGTTCTTCAATTGCATTTCTTGTCAAGCACACACACAAGATTTTTTGAGAAACTTTTGCACCATGTTGCATGAGTAATACGTCCAGGTTTTCGCACATCCCCACTTTGCTGGCATTTAGAAAATTATCGGCATAGGTATTCTAGATACTATTTTTAGCTCACCACTCTACTGTGCTTATTCTATATGCTACATCCAGTGGGGTAGCAGCCCAAAAATTTTGGGGGGGGGCAAAATGTTTGATTTTAGGCAAATAACACTATATTTTGTTTGGAAAAACACCCCTCAAACCCAAAACGACTGTTTTCTAAAAATTTGGGGAGGCCATGGCCCTTCTGGCCCCCTGACTACGCCTATAAACAATCATGCCTGGCTGCACTATTGTGTATGTCACACCCAAATATTCTCACATCATACATGATTTCTTAAACACTGACAACTGCCACAGGTTCCAGAATGATTTGTAAACAAAAATCTAAACAGCGAGGTTAAAAGAATTTATTATGTGCAACAGTGTAAAGTCTGAGTCTCAAATTCACAAACTTTCCTAAGACTGTGCTGCTGGTAAAGAAGAAATTTTTGAGCACATCACTGATTCTGAGTAATCTCAGGGTGTGTTTATGATTTAGTAGTGTTTTCATTGTGTGTTCAACACTTTCTTGACAGCCTACGTATCTTTATGTACTTGACTCTGTATCAGTATGGATTTTGAATCTATTGGATACCAGCTGTAATTTTTTTGTCTTAATTTAATATATTTACATATGAAAACAATGCAGAGAAAGCAGATTTAACAATTTAAGCCTAATTTTGGGCTTCATTTGAAAGGTGTTTTGTGAAACTTGTGCACAGGCAGTGCTTAAGTTGAAGATTTGGATAGACAAGAATTGCCACAGTTAATAGAAAGGAAGACACAGGCTGATACTGATGCTCAAGAAACAAGTAGAGCTTCCAAATGTTTCGTGAAAGTCATAAACATGGTAAATTCTCAAACTGGGACCTGATAACCAGCTTGTTTGTTCAGGAAAACCATGCAGTATCTGAAATGTTAATGCATGACAAAATTGCTTAGGAGTGTATGAAAACTGATCATTCCTATTTGCAATAACAATAGCAGCATAAGGGGTACTGGTAATTATAGACCTGTTTGTCACTGCAACAATTATCTCAAGTGTTTAAGCATTATATTTTATCCTGCGTTTTACCATTTGTTGCCACCACTGACAACTAGTTTTGCTTTATGGTACTGATATGTGTGTTCACTCAAACATACTTATCATATTATGTAAACAACATCACCCAAATTTTTTTCAGCATACTTGGATGCATTTAAGGCATTTGGCAGAACTGAACACGACATATTTGTTCATAAAATTCAGGTTCAGTTTCGCTATACAGTAGAATATGCCTATAACAACTTCAGCTATAATGATGCTTCCTCATCAGTCCCAGCAGAATTACTATCTTTTATGTGCATTCAAGACCAGCTGCATTATCACTTCACCTCTAGCAATGCTTTTTCAATCTCCACAGAATATTTTGTTTGTTTGTAATGGATGACAATTGCATCCTTTGCAGTTTGATGTGGAAACGTGGCTGTGTGGAGCCACCACCAAATCTTTAATGACTGAATAGGAACGCAGTTAAGTGGCCAGTGGTTGAGCAATTGACAGGTGTAATGTGAGAATGGCATCAAGGATTATGCCATCCGCAATAGAAGCAAATTGTTACATGAGTTTTACTGTACAATATTAGGGATTGTTGCGACTGTAGTTGTTTGACTGATAGTCTTGGTGGAGCAGTTCATGTGAAAGTGGCAAAACTTGCAAAAGATTTCAATATTCCAACAACAACATTGACTACAGTTTTGAAAAATAAAGGCAAAATAATTTGTCATTTTTTATTGTCAAAGTATATATATCTATATGTGAAACCACAATTCAGTCAAACGGCAATCCTAATCAAAGAATGCTTTCAACCCTTGCCAGGCTTCGGTATTGAACCAGAAAGCTATTTTAGGAGCGATTTAACGTAGTTGGGCTATAATGACAATTCGCCTATTACGACACTTTTCTGGCCCCATGTAATGATATTATAAGGTAATTGTACTGTACTTGTTTTGTACTCCCAATGGAATATCATAAGTGATCAGCAACACCCATCTCCAGTTACTTGTGCTGGGGCCACATGACTACTTTTTAATGACTACTGGCTGCATTGGTGGTGAGCCAATGACAGCACCATGAGTGACACTATTCCTTACACATGCCCATTAAGACCATAATTATGAGACCGTAGGCTGCAAGTACCATTTTTCAAGGTTTTGATGTTACTTGCCCAGGAATCAAACCCAGCCTACCAGATTTAGTGGTGCATTTTTAACCCACTTTACCTGTGATCCATTCATAAAACTAACTAAAATGGCATATGTATATGGTAAAACTGCTGGTGAGTTTGAAGAGGAAGCTTGCCATGCAAGTGAAGTAGTACATTTATGTTTTAGACCAGTAGTTCTCAAAGTGGGCGAATTCGCCCAGTAGTTTCTCAAAGTGGGTGGATTCGCGATTTTGATAAGCAAGGGGGCAAAAAAAACAAAGGAGGCGATAGAGGGCAAAACTATACAAAGGGGGCGAAATGCTCAACCACTAATCGATCACTGAGCTAACTTCAGTAGCCTACTATTATGATTTGTTAGTTTTTTGCAAATTTTAATTTACTATGATAATCGTTGGAGGTTGTTGCTAAGGCAATTTATCCATTACATTTTTACTCTGGATCGTCTATGTACCCGACTATAGTGTGGATTATTTTCACAAGAATTCTGAACGTAATGTTAGCGTCGGAATACAATTGCTTAGTTCAGCTATTTAATGGCTTGGTTCAGCAATTTAATATTTTCTTTAGACAAAATTATTTAAATTCACTACCTTGTGTTTGCTTTTATCAAGCTTGCGGGGCAAAAACGATGTGTCGAGAGTGAAAAGGGGGCGATGGAAGAAAAAAGATTGAGAAACACTGTTTTAGACCCCTTCATTGTATATAACCTATGCAGCTAGACAAAGAGTAGTCCTAACTTGCTGTTTACTTTGATGAACTCACATCCCAGCTGTGATCAGCCAGAGTGAGATGCACTGTGGGAAATATGGTGTGACTCGCCTACTGTTTGCAAGTAACTAGTCTCCATAAGGAGTCCAATCAGCAAAATTTTTAAATAGGAAATTCATTTCACAATTTCACATAACTTTACACATCCTCGGTCCTGAAATCTGCAAGTAGTGCTTATGGGCAAAATGCTGAATTGAAGTAAGGCAGACAAATCAAGCAAACTTTAGATTAAAATGAGCAAACCAATTATCTAAACTCAGTTGTAGCAAGTAAAAACTAGAAAACTGGCCATTCTCAAACAATTACTTGGACTAAAACTGAAACACTATCTTTCCAGATAGTTTAAAGCTGGAAGACACTCTTCACTAAAACTGAAACTATCTGACCAGATAGTTTTTCAGTTTAAAATTTGGTAAAACTTTTAGTAGAATATGATGACATGAAGATGAAAGTTATTAATTGCAATAAAAACCATTTGTCAACCAGAGTTGGATCAATTGAAATGTTCACTTTAATTACAAACACCCTTTCAAATTGTTCAGTTACATGCATTGAGTGTAGTTACGATCACATAAAACTGTTTAACTATTTACTAACTCAAATGTAAATTTCATTTGATCCAACTCACCTTTTGCTACTGATTCAGCAAATCTACAGCAGATTATGTGGCAAGTGTTCCTCTGGTTTTCATTTAACTGAGCTCTGTGAAATATTTGAAGGCAAAATATACAAGGTGGTCCAAAAAGATGTATGCATTTTTGATAAAGTAGCATTTGTGTTGAAAGAAATACTTCACAATTTTTTTCATAGGCCTGTCTTACTGACATGTAAGTTCTGTATGGTGTAAATTTTGTTCCTCACACACCACTATTTTGCAAGCACAGGTCAATAAGTTATAAGGTGCTTGATCCAAGCTGCTTGTGCTGAAATACTGTGTCTATTCACCTCACACACTGAAGTTCGTAATGACCCTGTCCAACATCTCGTGGGGAATCTTTGTTCAAATGTTATTCTTGAGTGCATCAATAACTTGGGCATTGTTTGCATAGGCTTTTAGGTATCTTCACAGAAAATATCCAAAGGTGTTAGGTCTGGAGAATGTGCAGGCCAAGGGTGGCCTGTATGACAAGAGATGAGCCTGTCTCCAAGGAAGTAATGGTAGAGTGAGTATTCAAGTGAAACTTTGGAGCAATGTGGTGTTGTTTCATCCTGCTGATGAATCCATGTCGACTCCTTGCTTCCTCAGTGCCAGGATAAATTTTCTTCTCATTAGTTAAATGTGGTGCTCACTGCTCACAGTTTCTGGATGTCCATGAGCATCCTCAAACCAGGATAGCGTGATAATACCATTATTACCCAATGCACAGCATACAGCCACTTTCTCTGCACTAACTCTATGATACTGATGCTCATGAGGCTGAGCGCAAGAGTGCATATTCTGTTTGTTCATGTGACCAGTGACCACTATGGTGGAAATTTACCTTGTCACTGAAAAATATGAAGTCCAATATGGTGGCAGTTCCCAAACTTTATTGAGCACGACCCAAATCTGAATTTGCTGAACGGGTCGCTACCCATGCCTCAAACAACATATGATAAAAATAATCGTTGTGTGGATGATTTTTAGCAGTAAGCTGCTAAGTTCTTTTTCACTGTCAGCAATCTCCTCTTTTCTCAAGTACCTATGCTACAGACAGACAAAGACAAGCAGTGGCAACGGTGAAAATATACAACTCAGGCTTAGATCACCTTGGCGCAACCCATTTTTTGACCCTTTGCAACCTATGTTTGAGTCCGACCCATGCTTTGGGAATCGCTGTTGTATGGAAACAGGCGAAGATCTAAAGGTGCATCATGTGCATATCTGAACTCATTGAAACATCTGTCTCATGGGACAACCATCTTGTGAATTTCCTTAGAGACTGCTCCAAACACAGTTTCACAGTCACGATGTGATTTTCTGTCATGACTGACTGTGGCTGGCCACTGCAACCTTTAATGTTATCGTGTACACTTCCCATTCCCTAAATTTGTCTTTGAAATAGATCTCTACAATCTTGACCCTTTCCTGCACAGAATGTCTTGCAGTTTATCCATTGGAGCTTGGAAATAAAATTTTAGAGCTCCAAGTATGATTTTCAATGGAAAACAGAAGCCTGGTTAATTTAAAATGTGAACTGATGGTAATAATAAAATGGATACATCTTTTTGGACCACCCTGTAAATTGTAATTGGGTTAAAAATTGTAGCAAATTACACTTGATGCAAACACAAAGTTTCAATTACAATTACATGAAAATCTAAGATTAATTACATTCAGCTCAATTATAAATTGTAATTGATTTTGCTCCGCTGTCAACAAGCAAATGCCAAACATCCATATGAGCAATGGACAAGTGAAGTGGTGGTCAGTTTTGTTTGTTTTACAATTATTAATTGGTGTACACCAGTATTTCTCAACCGGCCCACTTGTGGGCCATAGTGCAGTTTTCAAGTGAACCACAGAATTAGGAGAAAATTATGAGAATACTGTCTTCTAGACGTCTAATCACCACAGCGTGGGAACATATTGATTGTTTGCAGCAGCAAGATTCTCACTGAATTGTATACAGGAATCAATTCGCCACTTTGGAATAACGTGGGTTTGTTTATGCTTATAAAAGCATAGCGGTAATGGCCCACACATTTTTTACCAAAAGTTGTCTAGGCCACGTAAGTAAAGAGGTTGAGAATCCACTGGTGCACACCCTTCAAAAAGATCGTGTTTGGCGGTAATGTTGCCGTACGTTAAGTGTTGGGGCCAACATTGTCCTCAATTACTTAAATTCTGTCACTGTCAACATTTTTTAAATAAATGTTCTGTCAGTGTCAAAGTGCATGTTGTGTACATCTAGGTTGTGGAGTCGAAGGTAAAATATCCGAATCCAACTCCGACCTTTCCAAAATTTCCCAACTCCGACTCCTTAACATAAAGGGAAGGAAGTTTGGCTGTTAAAATCAATGGAAATCGTGGTGCACGGCAAGAAATCTGTTTCAACAAAAGTTTTGAAAGAAATTTTACCATTTCAACAGGAATTCCAAACTTAGGAGTGTGATGTAAAAAATGATCCAATTCGATATCCGGAGTCGGACAAAAAAATCCGACAACGACTTCGACTCCTGGTGTTGTTAGGAATCCGACTCCACCCAAAAACCTCCGAGTCCTTACGACTCCGCAACCCTGGTGTACATGGTTTCGTTTCTTTGTAATTTTTTTTAATTTGCGTTTTGAGGCATAACATTATGCCAAGTTTTAATTGCAGAAAACCATTTCCGTTTTAGTAGAAGAAAGAACTGCAACATCTTAACCTTTATATTGTCGTCAAAAGTGATTTGGGGTTTATTTTTTTAGATGCCAAGTTGGACTTCCAAAGATATGCAACACTACGTTAATAAAAACAAACTCGTCCCCCCATTTCCAGCAGATACAGCGACTGCCATGTTCGGTATATAATTGGTGTTACTTTCCGTCTTTGCATGGAGATACTATTGTTTGCTGATTGGCATCTGACATAGAACGAATAATGGAAGCATTCATGAAGTAATAATTTTTGCAGTTACTTGCAATTAAACGTCATTTTCTGCAGGAATGGGTTGTTTTTGGGGAGCAGAACGGAAGTTTTGGACGACAAAAGGTGTTTACTCCACTCAAGTTGGGTGAGTATATCTTAATTATGCTGAAAAATTGCAGATACAAACTGGCATTTTGAACAAAATGGATAGTTATTTACTACAAAATTGCCTCTTTGCCGTTTTTCACAGGGGTTAAATAGACCAGAAAACGATCGACTGCAACTCTGATGTACCTTGTGAGTTACAGTTGTCAATTTCGATTGCAGTATGACCTCTTCTGTTTTTGGATTTTTTGTTTTTAATCCTAAAATAGTGCCCTTCAACAGGGGCTCCGCAAAACATGTAGGGTTCCGTGAGTTTTAAGGGTTCCTCGTTTTTTTAAGGGAAATGATTTCTTGCTTCAGTATGTTGACGCGTCATTACGAAATTTTTTAGATCACCGTGCTGCATTCAGACTCGAAGTAGTAGGCCAGTTAGTTGTACAGGAGGTTGAGTGCAGATAACGGAACAACAAATATTGATAGTTGTTGCGTCACTTGCTGTTCATTATTGTGCAATTAAGAATAACTTTATTGTTGCATCTAAGTTATACGATGTTGCCAATGTATCGTTCACAGTCGGACTTGGACAACTAGAGTTTTTTAGCTTTTCTAAATTAGATTAGAATTAAAATTAGAGCAAACCCAGGTTTCACAAATTAAATTAGAATTAAAATTAACGGAATTTCGAAAACCAGAAATTAAACTAAGATTAGAATTAGAATTAAATTTAAACACATCAAAGCGACTTTGATCCAAGTTCAATTCATGCCCAAATATGGATTCGTTCTCATAAGCATGTGAATAGCAAAGATTCGTACGCCAAGATTGGTGCGTTTCTTACTGTACAATTCGCCTGCATGGCTAAAGACTCGTTCCGATGGAGCCGATGTCGTTGTCATACCCAGGAGTTCTCGAGCAGCAGGCTTCAGGCAAGGGAAACAATGTCCGCTTTGCCAGTTCCCTAAAACAGGTATCTACAAACATTTTTTTCTGAGGGCCACATAAGCTTTTACAAGGGCTGGACATCTTACGTAATGTGATTGTTTCCGGATATGTTGCATATCAACAAGTTTTCCGTAAAACATTTTTCATTATTGACAAAACGTCTTCGCGGGCCGTAGTTTGGAGACCTCTGCCCTAAAACATCACAGCTGACTGACTGTCGCAAGTAACTGGTGACTATTTTGACTTCTGCGTGTGAGTGGATAGACGCAATAATAATCACAGATGAGGTCACGTAGTTTCCGTTTGTACTGCAACTGAGAAAAGAAATTGATCGAGTTTTTACTGTTTTTGTTTTTAGAGTGATGGAATGGCGGCATAGCACTTGTGACCATTTTGTTGCACTTTCCTTGCACGAGGGTGCATTTTCGTTTCATCTTTAAAAATACCGTTGGACAAATTAGCATTTTTTGCAAAATCGGAAATTAAATTAGAACTATAATTAGAGCTCTGATGCTTTCAGTACATGAGATTAAAATTAGAATTACCGTCAATTCGCTCTAATTCGTCAAATTAGTAAACTAGAATTATTTAGTTGTCCAAGTCTGTTCACAGTAATGTACATTGGAGTAGTAGAGAGTAGACAACGGACTAGAGCTGCTGTTCAGCCTTTGTGGGAATAAAGTAAAAACAGTGTGAAACCCAATTTCTTACTATTTAGGCAGGCCAGAAGAAGAAGAAGAAGAATAGTAAGTTTTGTTTCTTATGTGAAACGAAATAATAACAACAGCGAAGGCGTGGATGGCAATGAGCAATGTAGTTCAAATGTAAAAGAGGCACCTAATCCGAAGCGAATCGAATGTAATTCAATTGCCAGAGTTAGTAAATGGGACGACACATACTTGAGATACGAGTTCTATTTGCCAAAGTCTGAATGTAGCAGATATATTCCAGAAATGCAAGAACAACCGAGTCAT
>Ga0210059_1013111_pt1 | contig 12440 bp, 10 predicted proteins | sample Ectturendosymbi2_FD_188042 | JGI IMG/M metagenome (GOLD analysis project Ga0210059, IMG submission 188042) | Ecteinascidia turbinata endosymbiont from Florida, USA - Sample 2 (SPAdes) (version 2) | ecosystem: Host-associated > Tunicates > Ascidians > Unclassified | place: Key West, Florida...
TGCATTCGTGAGCTAGCTACTGTGATTCCAATCACGATTGATAATCCCCGAAACAGTAGTTTCGAAAAACTGATTAATGATAAATTTCCTTTAGGAGTGAAACAAGTTTTGTACAATGTACAGTGATGTTCAGAGTTAGTAAGAATGAGATATGAGGATGAGATGGTTAGTTCACTAATTTATTTATACAATTAACTGCTTGAATAGGAGAACCGATCTAAATAGATTGTTGATCTCTTATCGTAAATTAACAAGATGCAGCATTAAAATATGGGAGTTATATAAGCGTTGTCGAGAAATACTTGAACTCCATGGAGCATTATATCTTGGTGAGTACCTTTGCATTTTTATTTATTATTTACATTCATTACAAATAAAAATAATAACAAGATATTAATTATGTGTGTTGATGGATTGAAGTTGAGTGATTGAGTTATCAGAGACATAGGTTTTTCAATCAGACTATAGTTTCTGTGAAGATGAACCTGGATTCAGAAAAGACGAACCCATCCATAAATAGCTTACTTCTGAATCCGAAAGGTATCTTCGTCATCCTCAGGGATCGCGTTATACCTACTATACTAGAAAGTGCCAAAAACAACTCGCTTCCTAATGCCATTGACCAGCTGCACAAATCAGAACATGTGAGCACTAGCAAAATATTCCAGAAGTGCATATTCTCTTGCAAAGAAAGATGGACCGTTCCCTGATCATTTTGATCTGTTGCAACTGCAGGACCTAAACGGTGCCGATATACCAAAAGGTTTGCGCTCTCATTATTCAGCGACTGCTATAATTAGTCATGTTGCTCGCGAAATGAGACAGAAAATTAGTCAGCAAATTGTAAAAGAAGATGGAAAAGTTTCTATCTTGATTGACGAGTCTACCACGCTAAGTACGAGGACAACTCTGATTGTGCATTTGAACTGTCAAACTAAAAGCTCAGAAGAGCCTCATTTCCTCTTTCTTGATTTGCTAGAATTGCCCAGTGCAACAGCAGAGACAATAACAAAAAACTTGCTTTCCTGTATGTCTACCTACGGGTTCAGGGACAGTTACCTTCAGCGAAACCTTGTTGGGTTTACGAGTGATGACGCAAGCGTTATGCTTGGCAACAGTCTGGTGTTGGACAAAGGTCATTCTTTAGCACTGTTTAAATCACCGGCTTGAGTTGTCGGTTTGAGATACTATTTCTGAGGTGTGTGGTGCCAACCACTTTCAAGCGTTCATGGACAAATTATACTCTCTGTACAGCCAGTCCCCAAAAAATCACAGAGTTGGAAGAACTTTCAAGAGGACTTGGGAAGGAGATACTGAAAATTGGGAAGTTTCTTGACACGCGTTGGGTGGCCAGTTCATTTAGAACCGTGTCAGCTCTATGGAATGATTTTGAAGCCCTCTGCCATCATTTTGAAGCTGGTAGGAGCGATGGGACTCGGTCCAAATGTGAGCAATCAAAGTTTCACGGTCTGCTCAAGTGAATGGCTTCAAAACAGTTTCTGCACGACTTGGTATTCATGTATGATGTCTAGAAGAGCTAGCATTTACCTCAGAGGCATTGTAAAAGCGCGACACAACGTTGGTGTATGCCGATAAGTTGATTCGTCGTTCCATCAGCTACATAGAATCCATGAAAGAAAGGAAAGGTGAAAATTTTTTAGAAGTGGTGCAGGCACTTCAAGAGATGAAATTTAGATCAGTGAACTTGAGAAACAACAGAAGAATGATAACCATTCGCTACGAACAATTTCTTAGACGTTTAGTTAACACAATAAGAGCCAGAATGTTGTCTTCGATTTCAAACACAATAATCTCCGAACTGAATGTATTGGAAGTGGACAATTGGCCAAGTGTTATACCGCCTTTTTATGGTAGAAACGAAATCCGGTCACTTTCTGAGAGATTCCAGCTTAACGTTTCAAAAGCAATCACAGCGTTTCAGGATTATCTAGACAACGGTGGAAAGCGTCTGCCAAAGAATCTCAAGCCGTTATTGAATTGTGCAAAAGTAACTGCTTGCAGCTCTTCAGAGTGTGAGAGAGGCTTTAGTAGGATGAACTTGTTATTTTCTGACATTAGATCAAGACTTCTCATACAGAATGTCACTATCCTAATGTTCATTAAACTGCATGGCCCTCGGTTGACAATGTGGGATCCAAACGATTACATTAACATGGCTGCGATCTCATAGATATGCTGGCGACACGCAGATTCGCACTGCTAGACAAAAGTCTACAGTGACACAGGAAGATCCAGTGTGGAAATTCTTGTAGGCGAATGCTCATTTTAATCGAAGTATTTGGTGCAGAATTTCTTTTGATTTGGTGTGGGAAAGGCGTTCCCACACCTCTTTTTTTAGGACTACACCCCTGATGGCATCCAATCAAGCAGTCGCCCCGGGCATCACCAAACGTCTGCACACCACTGGTTGGAGGCATAACCACAGGGTTACAGACACTTTCTTAACACTATTGTTCGCTAATCCGCAACACTTCGTATAAGAAATTCTTGATGTTTTTGAGGAATTCAAGCTTTTCACGGGAAACATAGCTTGTACTTCAAAATTTGTTCCAAACGTAGAAACACTGAGCTACATTTGAATAAAAATTCTTGAAGTACCAACAAAATATTCTTAGTCAACCTGGTTTACCAAAACAACGCATAGCACCCCATACGCAAAGTTTGCTCACAGGGCGGTGGACACGGGCTTTGTTATTTATAGCTGTTCACCACAATTGCCTTTTCCGGACACCAAACACTCTGTTAAGCACATACATATAGGTTAAAACATTTGTAGTGGAGTGCGGAAACACTCCACACAGAAAAAGTTGACAATGTGCAGCAAAATCAGATATATCTTGTTTCTCACCAGCGGTATGGTGCAGCTCACAACTCGTATGAGCAAATTTCCCTGCTGCCTGTGAACATCTATACGAGCGATTCCGTGTTCAGGTTCGATAGCTTTGTATAAGTGCTTTCTGCAATTCTAACGTTATTTCACTTTGAAAAAAACTGCTGCTTGAAATCTACGCAAATGCAATTCATTTCGTTTGAAGCAGCACAAAAAATTTTTGGTAGTTTACCTTCGTAACCAAATGTTGCTTATTTTGTTCTGCATAGCTCGTTCCTTTTCTAGTAACTAGCAACGTAGAACAAAAACAACCTAAAATTTTTTTCTTTTACTTACTTAACAGGATTCCGGTTCAGTGTACTAAAATAGCAGGTACTAAGTCTTCTATTTTGAATGTAACACACGGTGTACCTCAAGGATCTGTCTTTGGGCTTTACTATTCCTTGTATATATTAAATGACATTGTGAAAGCCTCAACTTTAATGTTGTTTTGTATGCTGATGATATCAATCTTCACATCTCAGGATAAAACACAAAATTTTAGAAAAACTGGTTAACAATGAACTCAAAAAAATTGATTACTGGCTCTGTGATAAAGTTTCAATTATTCCACTCATATTTTCATGCCGATGAATAACCACAACGATATTAATTTTTCAGTTTCTACAACAAGCAATATTAAAGCAACGAAGGTTAAACTATCCTGGCTGAATACTTGATGATGAACACAGTTGGAAAACTCAAATTGGAACGTTGGTGACACAACTTCCAAATCATGCGGAATGTTGTTCAAATTAAAACACTACAACTACACCAACACTTCAGTGCTCAAGTCTGTTTACTTTGCTCTTTTTCATTCCTCTTCACCTTACACAATACTTACCGGTAACTGGGGAAGAGTTGCAAGACTACTTTACTCCCCGTAATTAGATTGCAGAATAAGCTGTAAGAACCCTTGAATATGATAAAACTAAAACATCTATACTCTATTCTAAGCAACAGAGTTATTAATTTTCCAGACTTATTTAAATTGTCAATGGCCAAATTCATGTAGCCTACTCGTTTGATTATGGTGAACTGCCAAAACACTTTGATAACTCCTTTTATTTCATCAGTACTTTATTTCATCACTTATATTTCATCAGTTCAGAAATATCAAACAAGGTTTGCTTCTTTGCAAAAATATCATTTATGCAGGATGAAAACATCTCTGGGACAGCTCTTTTTAAATATTAGCCTCAGAATTTGGTCGGATAATAGGCCTACTGAAAAATTGAAACCTTTGTCACCTTATTCATTTGGAAAACAATACGAAAACGTCCTGCTATCTTGCCATAATTGCTGTTGATTTTTGTTTCATATGCTTGTCATTTTTCTGTAAAATTGTTTTGAGTGTGCCTATGTTTCCTAAAATCTAAATATTTTACCTCTGCAGGTCAACACCACCCCTACTTTTCTCCCTCTGTTTTTCGTTATTTTGTTTACTTATTTTAGCTGACGTTAATTCGATGCATTTTGTTACTTTTCTTTTATTACAAACGTCTTCAATGATAATTTGATTTATGCTAGCAACAGGGTTGGCTGAGAACTTGACACATGGTCTTTTGCCAACACTTGGTGATTCAAATATGTTAGAACACATCAATGTGCTCAACCTGAAGTTTTTGGTGTTGTTATATTCTCATCAACATGCAATTCATTCGTGCTCTTTGATGTCCTTTTTCCTCTTGTTGCATCTGTGTTATGTCGTGATTTGAGTCACAAAAATGCATGAATAAACTAATGCACTTTTTTAGGTGCACCACAACAATGAAAGAGCACTTTTGCCTTGTAAAAGTGTTATTAGCCAATGCAAATATCATTTCAAACAATTGAGGTGAAAATGTGTTGTAAGTGCAGCATTTGCGTTTACATTGGGGCCTAAGAGTCAGCAACAACATTATCATGTTAGCAGAACAACAAACTGGCTTAAACTATCTCACAAATTTTGAAATGGCTCACTTAAAATTCAGTCTAACAAATCATTTTCATAAAAAAATAATTTTGCATATCGTGTTCAAGAACGAAAAAATATAACTGGCCTGGTATCGTCCAGCGACCAGTCAATGCAGGCTCACGTAAACTAGGCGTGAAGACAGCACGGCCTAGTGCAGGCTACAGACCACATTAAAACAGCTAGCTTCCTCTAGCTAGTCTAGACTGCAGATCATAGTAGGCCTACTCTAGCGAACCCTACCCTAGTTCAGGTACGTAGCAAACAACTTCCTTAAATATATAGGCTACTGAAAGAGCCCAATCTTGCTACACCAGCAACAGACTCATACTGTCAAACTTGGCATGTCCAATCATTAGGGCATGGGACTACACTACAGTACTGAGATTACACCACAGACAGGGCTGGAGTCATGGCACAGAAGGCTGAAGACATGCTTCCGAAAACGTTAAATAAGTGATTGTACAATATGCAACTTATTCCAAGAGTCTGAATCCTCGAAATATCGAGAAAAGCATTTGAGATACCCGTATCCGGTTCCCGTTTGAAAGCAGTTTTTGGATATCCACATCCAGTTGCAAACTCACTATCCTGCCAGATATTCAACCAGCAAATCAGATAGTGATCATCTCTGCTCTCAGTCTGTAGATTGTGTAGTGTGTAGCACAGGTGAGCGGATATTGATTATTTAACTCCTGATCCATATCCAATAAATTGTTTGAATATCCATATCCAATCCTTATCCGAAAATATCTGAAATTTAGTATCCGATATCCATCCGCATCCAAATGTGACACTGGTTAAATACGAAACAAACAGGCAGTGGTTATAAGTCCACCAGTGGACCTTCATTTTTGAAAACTTATTCATCCATCGCCTGTAACATGACACTAATCTTTGACAATTGTGCAGTAGGCTGCACTACGTTTGGTAGAAACATAGTAAGCCTATACCTAACGCTTATTAAACCTGAACCACATATTTGACTACAAAAGTTTAGAAACTTTTGAAAAAAGAAAATAACAACTGGTACCATGAAAAGTGCAACCCCTACAACCAAACCAAATGGTGCCTGATTATGGCAAGAGTCAGCATGAAAACCATTCACACAGTAAGACACGTCTACTGCTGCGATCGGAAATCCTGAGCGGCATGTGCGCAAAGCTTCACACTGTGGCAGCAAGCAACAACAAAGATCACCCGACAAGATCACTCTCATCGTCACCGTTAGCACCTACAGTCAACTGTTCACCAGGTTCGCAAGCATTATTAGAGGTCACTTACCAAGATCACTCCATCGGGATCACTCGATTATTGCTTGTTCGCGCCACATATATATGGTGTTTTTTCACTCACATTCCGTTCGTGGTAAATCACACATCTAACGCAACGCCACCGGAGGGGTTGCAACAACATCCCTTCCGTTTTTTGCAACAACAGTCCCACTTTGGGCACCACAACCACAGAAAGGCGAGCAGAAAAACGCATTCAACGAACGGCGTGAATATTATGTCACATGTTACATACAACCATACAACGCAGTGTGAACATGTGAACGGTTTGTGCCTAGCCGGATGGCTCAATGAGCAGTCTATTACAACGTGTTGGTTCCGGTCCGTGCGTACTTGTCCATATAGTTGGGCCACTGGCCGCAAGTCTTGAACAGATGACCGCTTCTTCTTACGTTGAGAGACCTGTGATCCAGCGCTTAGGCTTAGCCACCCGGTAGAGGACTCACCTCTCTTCGTCCCAATCCTGGTCACAGCACCATTTTGAATCGATCAGAAATCCTGAGCGGCATGTGCGCAAAGCTTCGCACTGTGGCAGCAAGCAACAATAGAGATCACCCGACGAGATCACTCTCGTCGTGACCGTTAGCATGTACAGTCAACTGTTCACCAGGTTCGCAAGTATTACTAGAGGTCACTCACCAAGATCACTCCATCGGGATGACTCCATTATTGCTTGTTCGTGCCACATATATATGGTGTTTTTTTCGTGCACATCCCGTTCGTGGTGAATGACACATTTAACGCAACGCCACCAGAGAGGCTGCAACACTACCTGACTACCATGACAGTGCTGTTAATGTGGCAAACTCAGCGTTTTATTCTAACTGTGGCACTGCCAGCGGACCTATAGCCACTTCCAAACAAAAACATCCTGTCATTTTGTGACCCAATCCATAAAAATAACATCACATGTTGTGCACTTTCAATTGTAAAAACAGAAAATTAGTGTATATTTTGCTGCCAGAGGAATAGCTCTGCTGTGGTTATTTTTCCATTTGAATTGTAGTGTATCTGACTTTGTCCACTTATAACACTGAGTTTGTGGCACTAGCAGTTAGTACGATGAACCTGGTCCAAAGGGAATTCCTGCTGTGCGAGTGGTCGTCGTTTGGGCTCTCAGCATTGTTGTTTAGGCTGGGCTGATAGAGACAACTCTTTTTATGGGAAAAATTTAGATGTAAGCTACAGCACTTTTTTAATAAGTTTTGAAAACCAGACACAGGTTTACAATTTGGGTTAAGGTTGTTGGTTATATGGCAAACAAGATACGCTAATCCAAGGATATAGCCCTTGCCATGTGACCAATTCCACCTGCATCAGCTAATTGCAAAAGAGCTCCAGCATTCAATCAATTCATAAAATAAAGAAAATATATTTTGTAACACTGTGAGTAGATCACAGTATAAAATATAGTAAAACTATGTAGCTTACAAAAACTACAAACTCACACTGTCTTTTAGCAAGGGTTGACTGCATAAAACTTCAGGTAGAACGTCCAAATTCTAACCAAAAGAAATGCAGCTTAAACACTGAAATAAACCAGGAGTGGCCAACAGGTTGATCGCATTAATCGGTTGATCGCCGAGTGTCATTTGGTCGATTGCACCTGACTTTGAATTGAATTGAAAAGCTGCCTAAAAAGAAAATTTGTCAATCAATATTCTAGAAAGTACATAAAAATTATCCATCAGTTGGTTGGTCACATATATTCTTTGGTGCCTCTTGTGATGGCTGACCATAGGCTAGCCCGGCAGATGACGTGAACTTATTGTAACACGTTTTTCTATTATTGCGTGGCAATCATGATTTAGGTGAAACAGACACTTTTTTGCCTTCTGTCTGTGCATCACTTACTAATGCGATTTTACACTGCATCTGCACATGTGATACTCAATTTCGGCATTTTGTATTTGTGACTATAATGTTACCAATTGGTCGATCGCGAATTATCAAGAAATTTTCTAGTCGATCCCAGTCGAAGAAAAGTTGGCCACCCATGAAATAGACTATATTAACCTATACAACCAGGGGAGTAACAAGGTTAGATGGCGCACGTAGCAAGAAGCAAGTTTGGTGCACCGTGTTCGAATCTGAGTTTTTTCGGAAGCAAATGTAATGTATTGAAGAAAGTACATGTGACATTGTTGGGGCTTTTCGGCGCCCCCTGCAGCCATTCGGCGCCCTCATAGTGATTAGACGGTTGGGGAATTGTGCCCCCCTCATTACGCCCCTGTACACAACACACACATATGCCACTCAGCACAACAAAACAAAGCAGCATACCAGCAATATATGAGCAGCTTACTACTTCCACCTCGCCGGAAAATAGTTACGATGAAGTAATGTACACGTGGTTGTTAGGTCTCTAATGAAACTTTACAATCCGCATGCTTTAGACTTAACTATTGCTAATGCGTAGGTTCGATCTAGCAGTTAAGTCAAGGGAAATATTCGCAGGTCGATGCCTGTTTGATTCCCCTATTGCTTCTGACACCTCCCTACTCTAAGTTATAATCACTCAATACAAATAAAGGTTGTTGAAATGTGTTTTATTGTTCAATATATCATTGTCGCATTGTTAAATAAGAACACTTACTAATTTTAGAATCTTTTACAGTTCACACAAGTTCCCTCGAATCTTACAGACACAGAGTGCTTTTTCTAAGGTGTATCTGCAATTAGCAGCACAGTTTTAAACCGTTATAGCGGTTATCTATTTAGATTGCTTATCTCTAGTGGAAGTAGAGCTTATATTAAATCGCCTGGCCATGGTTGGCATTTCCTGTTTAAGGGGTTTGACTCAGTCAGGAAATTATGAGTCAGTATCTTAATACCTCAGCTGTTTCCTGGTTTGTCAGGTAAATAGAGCCTATTGATTTGCAAGTGTTTAATCCTAGTGATAACTTGTTTTAACAGTAAGTAGTTTTGACATTCTAATGTTTTCATTTGTTGTGACAGAACTTCATTCTGACAAAGTTAATTTATTGTACAAAATGATAGAGTTTCATTAGTACAAAACGTTTTAAGATATGTCCAAGTATGTTATCTAGAACTTATGGTTTATAGTAACAGAGATTTGACAAGCTATGTTTATGAAACTGTTTGCTTAAGGGGTGTCCCGAACAAACCGTTTTGTGAAACAGCGTGACAGAGATTTGTCTTACTCCGGTTTTACGGGGTAGAGTGACAGTGATTCGCCTTAGGATCGAGCAAAGCAATAAATTGTCTTCTGACAATATCGATCCATGTGACAGCGAGTAATTTGGACAAGCCAAATTTGTGGTCCTGAACGTCATAGGTTCTCCCGGACAATGCCACTGTTGTTGACTAAAATACAGGTCATTGACAACTGTCTCTAGTCTGAAACTCAAGCTATTAAGGGGACTGACCCTTTAGATCAATCGGCAAAGTAGCACTCACCATCCACCTGTCCAGCTAAGGTGGCGTGAGGCAGAGCTTCGAATTTACTTCAATGGCTAAACCATTCAAAGATGGTGTAGACCAAGGAAGGAGAGTAGTGCCGTCAGTAAAGGACCAGCCTTTCAGGTGATGCTAGCACCACTCTGGCCTGGGTCTGTGAAATCAGCCCTATTTATACTTTTCTTCAACCAATCAGATTAAAGGGGCGTGGTTATTATTTCCTGTCGTTACCCAGGAAACGACGCCATTACGTAAGGTCATATGAAAGTTATGTAAGTGTATTGTCACATGACAGTTATGTAATCACATGATAGGGGTGTGGTCACATGATAGCGTTCAGCAGCGCCTCCAGTGCTGAGACCAGAATGAGGTTCTGTTAATATTCAGCATGTTTAAAGTAACGTTTGCGTGTCACGTTTTTCATGCTTGACTGTTTATAGCCTTTGGGCTGGTTTTTGTTGTCTTTGTTGCTTGATTCCTTTGACACTATTTCCTTTAATCTTATCAACATTAAACATGTACAAACCATTAAAAATGTGTCTGCTACAGTAACACGAATTATCATCGATTGTGATGAGTGCAGCACACACTGACAAAATCATTTTGATTTTTATGAATATAAAAATTTTTATGAATATAAAAATCATAGCAAAAAAAACAACAGCACCATCATTTGTTACATCTTGAATCGCTCTCATGAAACTTTTGTTATAGAAATCAAACAAATATCCTGATCCTATCCTGATCTAATTTTTTTCAAAAATAAATATCCAAATCCAATCCTGATCCAAAAAAATCGCAAGTATCCTGCAGGATATCCAATCCTGTCCATGCTCACCTCCGCTGTGTAGCAGAGGTGTGCGGACTCTGTTTTTTTTACTCCGCATCCGATCCTGTTTGGTAAATTTTGAATCCGCATCCAGTCCGACTCCGTCACCACCATGATGCAAGTAATCCGACTCCTGTTTGACTCCGCTTGAATAAAAGTCATGCATATTCCACATAAGAACAACTAAGTGAGCACCATTTCATCTACTTCACTACAAGCACTCTTCTCACAACTTGTTATATCCTTAAGTTAAATTGATGGCAGTGTCTATTTTGCCGCCAAGGTGCTGGCGGCAACAAGCTTGTCAGAAACGAAGTAAACATAAAAGATAAACCCTAAGCCTAACCCTAGCCTTAACCTGAACTATGTCCCTAACCTAAAGCTAACCCTAATGCTAGCACTAACCCTAAAGCTAACCCGACATCTAACACCTAAACGTAAACTTTGGAAAGTTTTGAAAAAAGCACAAAAAAATGAAAAGGGAAGTCGCCAAGGTGAGAGTCAAACTGAAAAGCAATGGCATACCAGACGTGAAGCATAACCGCTACACTACGAGCAGCATGCCGATTGCATGACAAACTGACCTTTTTGTTCGAATTGCGTCATGCCATGAGACCGAATGTTCGTCTGGCGGCACAATAGCCCTAGCTGATCTGTTGCCGCCAGAATCTTGGCGGTGAAATAAACACTACCTAAATTGATATCAAAACATATGAAGCATTGATATAGGCCAAGGGTCTCTTACCTATATGGCCAGCAGGCAGATGCAAATCCAACCCAAAAAAACATTTCTTTCGGCCTGGTAAGACATTTTGTCAATTATTTATGAAATTATGATATATCAACAAAGAACTTGTTAATTTAGAATGTAACATATCCAAAAACAATGACATATAATCGATGTACAACCATCGCTGGTGAATGAGTATCCTAAACAAAGTCTTTCCAAATCAAATGTCACTTTACCCACCAGCATAAGGCTTTTCTGACAGCTTTCCATCCTTTTACAGCTGCACAGAGTTGTGTTCGGCCATATGCACTACTTGGGACTACTAGTTTTAGGCTAGTGTATAATGCAATGTTACGCTTACACAGTACAGTAGAGTAGGCTACAGTAGTAAACTACCTGAACTTTTCAGCACTTCCTGGAAAAAGTAGCCTAAACATGTCTTAAAAATGCAATTGCAATGAAACTAATGCAGGAATCTTATATATATACGTAGGGCGTATAAACTTTTGGAAAATCGCAAATATAACACAACAGCCAATCCGAAATGCATGGGATTGGTAAAAGTAGTTCGAAAAGAGCGTAGTTTAATCTGAGTGTCATTACACTGCCCACTGCCATATCACCCAGCCATGAAAATAACCTGTGCGTAAATCACTCATGCATTGCAACTGTGTAGGCTTGTGTACTTTTCTGTCATTGCGTGGAACACTCTGGAAGACTTGCAAAACTATAGTAACTATTATAGCAGGTTATACGTAATTAGCAATTACAGGCACAGCTCAGTATCACAAACCATTCTTCATCAGCAAATTACAAAATCCAAATCCAGTCCGGATCCGGTTCTTGTTAAGAAAACCTGAATCTGGATCCTGCTGGACGCAGCCGGAGTCCGGTTCCAAAAAACCCAAAATCCAGTCCATGCACACCTCTGGTTTGCAGAACACTAAACAATTTTCTATTTGGAAACACTTTTCTCCAGGCCGGCCCTCCTTTTAGTGTTTCCCGGGATAGCAAGATCTTTTTTTGCTGTTAACCGTGAAATTTTTGCCTGTCACGTGTGAGTAGCTTACTCATCGAACAAAGCCTTCAGTTCTTGTCTGGTTATTATGGAATGCATGCTGATCTTGCCATTAATGCCAAAAATGATGGTGTTGTGTAGCTTAATCAATTTTTTCAGTGACACCGGAACAAGTGGAAGTGTTGAATTGAAATATGATTTTGATAGATGCTACTACTAGCCTGTTCTTTGTGCAGTGCAGTAGTCATTTGTTACAGTCACAGTGTGCTGAAACTCTTCATACTGCATGTGTTTGTATCGCAGCTAA
>Ga0210059_1013113_pt1 | contig 12439 bp, 5 predicted proteins | sample Ectturendosymbi2_FD_188042 | JGI IMG/M metagenome (GOLD analysis project Ga0210059, IMG submission 188042) | Ecteinascidia turbinata endosymbiont from Florida, USA - Sample 2 (SPAdes) (version 2) | ecosystem: Host-associated > Tunicates > Ascidians > Unclassified | place: Key West, Florida...
ACTAAAAAGAAACAAAAAAACGATCAACTTCATCCACAGGTAGGCGCCTTTAAGTCCAACGCAACAAGCTTACCAGCTAAAAACTTCCAATTAAGGATTGTGTATTGGACCCTTCAGTAATTTTGCAGTTTTGTAAATAAACCAATGCGTACATTTCACGGTTTTGCACTACTTGTGCCCAACCGTATTCGATATCGGTTAGTTCGCCAGACAGCGCGTATTGTGTATCAAGAATGCCCTGCATCATCACATTCCTTTAACTCATTGCTTGCAAACGTGCGTGTACGCATTTTGGAGCGCTGTGAATGCGTTACAGTAGCCTTTGAACTGGGGCTTTAGTTCAGTAAATCACGTTTGTTTTCGCATTTTGAAAACCTTTCAATATTGTGTCAAGGGGTAAGAGCTTTTGCAACAGATTTACTCGGCTGGGTAACGCTATATATCAAGTCGCTCATGTGAGTGACAAAACCAAGGTTCTTCAAAACGACTAGTTGAGTCGTTTCAAATGTATTGGAGAAAATTGCCTACCACGCAGAAGTGTTTTGACTGAAAGTTTGCCTAAAGTACAAACTTTATGGGCATTCACTGGTTCCTGCTTTCTGCACCACATATTTTTTTCAGACAAAGCAAGACAATTTATATTTTGCTTGAAATCCTCTTCTGGCGAAATTCCTGCGGCGAAACGAAAAAACGTATCTGATGATGATATTTGCATGCAGTTTGATGTTGCTTCAGGCAACATTACACAAACAAACTTGGATAAAAACGAGAACGTATTTCAACAATTCCTCAAGCCTTCCTTAGTTGGAACCTGCAGCAAAGGTGTGCAAAAATGTGAGAAAATTATTCCTTTTTTGAGTATCCAGAGCCAATAATGTAAATTTACATTTTGTCGAGCAATAGTTTTAGGCAACTTAAGCTGTTTTTACCTGAAATATTTCCTGCAACATTGCATGAAAAAATAGCAATGCATGCAGCAAGTATGCTAAGACATGTGAAAAAAGCAATAAGTTTCTCAAAGAGGTTATTTTCATGTGAAAAAAGCAATAAATTTCTCAAAGAGATTAAAATGCCACACACCACTTTTGGGATAATGTCTTTCTACAAATTTTCGTTATTATTACCCAAACGTTTGCTTAAAAATACAGTTTAGTTTCACTATACTCGCATCTGTACTGCTTTCGGAGTGTCACGTGAGGTCTGCGGCGCCCACCTCAGTTTGATTGCGCCGTTGGTTGCATATGATGAAATTTGCTGAACGTCTTGTGAACGAAGATATTGAAGACATGAACGGAATGCTGGAGTTAGACACTAGAGTTCTGTTTGAATACCCACCACCCGTATCACCTGTCCAGAGAGAGTTTCTTCTAACTACCAGAGTGCATGAGACTGTATGTGCATAACACATTCAAACTGAAACGTAACTTTACGATTAACCCTACTCAGGTAAGCATAAATACTCTATAAGCGTCAGTAAAAGCAGGGTATAATGCTACCCATAATTTGCATACGTCTTCCTGTGACACGTGACATCCGTTATTTCCAGATCAAACTATTTTTTTACTTTCATATGTCCATTGTTAATCATTTTAGCAAAAAAATTTTTTCTGCGCAGCGAAACAACATACTTCTCATACAAATTTTATGCAAGGTACTACCAAAAAGGGGATCTTTCAGAGGGGATTTCTTGTTTCTGCGTAGAAAAGGGCATGCACGTGTTAGATCCGTTTTATGTCATATAATGTCATGGTGTAGGAAGACACTTCACATATAAGGTATTGGTGGTCAAATCTGGCCAAATAGGTTTTGCACTTGAAAAAGGTTTCCGAAATTTGATACATATCAGGCAACCTTGGGCGGTATAGTACCGATATAACCTATGTATAGGCTTTCAGGGACATTTTTGCAAATTAACTCTGGCACCATTCCATTAGTCTCTGAAAATCAGGAAAAGTCATAGAAGAAAAGGTTTCTAACATTTTTCTAAGTATATAAAATCAACAAAAAAGAAGCCCCCAGGGTGGTGGCCCACTCTTCTTACCCGAGCAGGGTTTTAAGGAGCCACAAGGTCTTTTGGAAGACTGGACATTGTATAAAATCTAGCATTTCCTTGTGGTAAAAATCTATAACAGTCAAGCCGCAATATACCCACCGCAAGCTTCGCAACAAGCTTAAAGGACACCGACACTCCAAAGACTAAGACGAGCACACGCATGCACTAAAAAGTGCCCTCGGTGAACATAAGATCTGCTTTGATAAAGGAAAGATCTTGTCTTCCGCTGATTACTATTGAAAACACTTAAATGGGCTTGAGGATCTGTTCACTCAAGCAAAGATTCATTCGCCATCCTCAATAAAAAAGCAAAGAAGCCAAATGAAAGAGAAATAGGCAGATGGCCTTTGATGAAATTTGTAGGAAAGATTCGGAGAAACATCTCTGCAAAAATGATTCTATGTGAATAAGGACTGATGATGCGTTGAAAACGCGAAACTAGTTTCCCCGTCAATAAACTGTGACTGATTTACTTGCCGCCATCTTTTTGGCATATAACTTCTGCTAAAATATTAACAAATGTTTGATCAATAAAGTGAATATTTAGCTAAATTTTTGTGCTTTCTTTCCATTCAGATTTTGCATTCCAACGCAAATCCAAGATGCTTCCCACTTTGGTGAAAAAAACTTCGAAGTTTCAAGTCTTTGATTTCGACTTTTCCATGGAACTGCAGAAAAGTAACAAACCTAACAGCGATGCCATCGAATGGTTGCCATGCCGGTCAAAAGAACTGAGCAGCATTGCAAGTGCCAATGAGCCATCCAATATAAGCTATATCTGCTTTGAACATGTGGTTGATTCGCGGAACACTCGAAACATAACGATTCGTTGCGTGTGGCCGAATGCAGGTGAAAGATACATTCGTTTTGAGTGATCGTACAAAAATAGGATTGTAGATGCTGTACATGAGGAATCAGCTTTGCCATGCCGCCGGCAATCTTAACAGGAATCTTGAAACGGAAAATGATGCCTGGTTTGTACAAAAGAAAACGCAGTGTTGCAGTAAATTGTTGAAACAAGTCATTCCACAAGAAATAATTAGACACTATATGATATTTACTGAGTATATACCAGCGTTACGCTTAGTAAATACTGTAGGTATAGTCAGCTCTTTTTCAAACAGAATCAGTAAAGTTGCATGTTTACTAAAGTAAAGTTTCAGATCAAAACGTCCGTTTGTGGATGCGAAAAAAACTCTATATGGTTTCGAATAAACAAATTGATGGATTTTCCATGCATCAGGTTTCCGTGTATCTGACAATGAAAAGCAGACCAGTTTGAAGAAAATAGTTTTGACTGTGATTGGTGGAATATTTGGCATGGTTATTCTTGTAACAGCAATTCTTGCTCTTGGCGCAAAAGCTAAAGCTCACCTCTGGATGAAAGGGACTTCTCTTAGTATGGTGAGAGGGTAACGTCTAGCATTGTTATAGACTTTAAGACTTGATATTGACAAGAATTTCGCCTTGCTTTTCATTACAGGAAAACAGATACACTTTTAACTGGCTAAATTACAGCGGTGCTTACAAGTACAGCGCTATCAGATTTGGCCTTGCATTTATTCAGTCAGTTTTACTAAATACGCGAACATATCGTCTAACATCTGCATGTTTCTTTTGAACATCATGTGGAATTTCGACCAATGTTCAAGAACAGATTTTGAAAAATGTGTATAAATTGTTCCGGAATTAATATTGTGGCTGTTAATATTTCATGTCATTGATGACATTTCATTAAACATTGTAGGAATACTTACAACTGGAGCATAAAACTGAACACTACAATATATTTGAATTAATTATAGCCGCTTGAAATTGAATGTTCAAATGACGTGCTACAAACAAAACAATTTTTTGGAAAAACATTGTGGTTTTTGCAACGTTTGTTATTACAGTGGACAGAAACGCTCCAACGTGATATATTTTATTTAGGCCATCTACGAAGATGCTGAAACAAATGTAGATTCAATTTTGATTGAAACAGAATCAACGAGTCACGACTCTTTGCATCCTGGATCTCATCGTTCAATGTCGCTTAAGCCTAAATTATGATCTGTGATACCAAAGGCATTTTATGGTCATGAAAAAGTAATCGTTTTTTTACAAGTTGCCGACAAGCTTGAATTTTGAATTAGAATAAAATGCAGTATTTGCGGTAAACTGAATATCTCCGGGTTGAAGACAAGTTTCCTCAAACTGCTTTACTTTTGAGCTGTTTGCGACATTCATTGCATAAATTGTGCTTTCCTGTGTCGAAAGCTCCTATTGGAAGTCCTGAAAGTGGACTAAGGAGGAGCTGAATATATTGCATATAAAGCTTAAGAGGCACACGCCAATCCTGGTTAAGTCGCACTACCGGTGGTAGCTCCCTACTTGGCATTTGAGGCTGCAATTGGAAAGGTCGAGGCCAATATGTGAAATTTTCTGTACTTTTTCCACACACAAAATGTAAAGGGTAAAATACAAAAAGGTCATCCAATGCCGACATCCTGTCTTTCCTCGTCTTTCCATTTGCCTTACGAAACACATTTCCTTCTGAAAATTTATAAGGACTTGTTATGCGAGTTTGATGCTTTTCCAACGAAATAATATTTCTATTCGATGGGTTCAAATTAATAAATTTGATTAGCGTTACCAAATTATTAGGAACTGTCTCTCCATGATACAATTACATACACACAAAGAATTTTATCAAACTAAAAGTAGAAACACACAATCCTACTAAGTAACTAAACCGTTACCTCTTTTATAATGATGAAAGTAAGCGTAACATTTAAAATTGGATTTGTGATCCGACTGCTACAGTAATTAATCCGTGCTTCACACCGCCACGAACACCAGTTAAAAACGGATATAAAACAAACGTTTCTCCGGGGACACAGATGTTAATCCATGCAATTCCTATTCCATAGCTACTCTTTACTGAGAATTATGTTAGTTCGAACTGAAGTTCCCAGAATACAGTTAAAATTCGACGTTGCTGTCACGGGTCATTTACGTTCCTGACCGTTTAACAAAAACACATTTGTCATCACAAAGGGGCTGTCAGAAAAGATATTTGGGGCAGTGATAAATGCGAAATCCAATGCATGATTGACTTTAGGCATTCTTGACAGTATTTTCTCAACACTTCAATAATTGAGGTCTGAGGCGTATCTCATTGTCTTGTATTTCACTGACTTCACTGAATTCTCCAACAATCCTTAGGTCTGAATTTTCGCTCTAAGCGTAAAAGGTTTTAGAAAAATTTTTGAACGATGTGCAAAATTTATCCGAAAGTAGATTGATGATTGGAATAAGTGAATATCTGATTCTAATGTCATTGATAGCATATCCTGAAATGTTAAGAAATTGCTAACAATTGCAAGGTTGAAATGTTGTGAACGTAAAAAGCTTACTGTACAAACGGTCGCCATGGGATTTGATAGCGCGATACTAAAGCATAGGATTGAACACAAGGTTTAAGTACATCATTATCCCTTGAATTGTTATGTTCAAGTGCTATGTTGCAAAAAAATACGTATTGGATGGCAAAACATCGCAATGTCGGGAACGTTCATTGTTTAAACTAGTTGGAACGGCCTGAACGTAACTTACTCAGGACACCCTACAAAGACGCTGAAACAAATTTATACGCAATTTAATGAAACAGGGACAAAGAGTTACAAAAATACTGGTTCATAGAGTTAAGTCTCTTTGCATCCCAAACCTGATCAGTCACTTGCGTCCTTTAACCTGCGTGATATAATCTGTCTTTGCATATATTGTACATGAAAGATTAAGCATATTCACACAAGTTGCCGACAAGCCTAAACTTTGAAATAAAAATTAAATTCCATCATTTACAGTAAACCGAATACCACGGGTCAGCTTGCGTTGCGTGCTATTTGTGAAGACACTTTTTCTTTATAAGCGCTTAAAATACGATTCTTCATTATTCCACTTTTGAAATACTTATAGCATTTTTTGCATTAATTGCGCTTAGGTGTGTTCAATACTCAGTTTTAAAGGGAAGAAACTGAACTGAGGAGTTGCTACAAACCAATTGGTACAAACCAGTCCTAATAAACCAACGAAACCAGTGGTGCATCCATACTTGGTTTTTGAGGCGGCAGTCAGAAAAGTCGGAGCCAATATGAGATATTCTGCGTAATTTTTCCATACACAAGAAGTGAAGAATAAAATGAAAGTTTAAGTAATCCAGTGCCGCAAGTCGGGGCCCTTCGTTCTTCTTTTGCCTTACAAAATACACTTCCCTGCTCTGAAAAAACACTCATTATTCGGGTTCGATATATTGCGGAAGGGCAAGGGAGGTGCACTAATACTAGAAGTGGCGATACTTTATTATGTGTAGTGATTGCTTTTGATAGTAAATTTGGCACCTGGGTCAGCCACTGTTGGACACCAATGTTTTTAATGAAGCTTTCACACAAAGGCTATCAGGCACATGGCGAACATTAACCATAAATAAAATGTTTCCAAACTGTTTTTAAATGAATTGCTCCAACCCAGTGAGGTAGGAGCTGGGGGCGCAAGCGCACCCGCGAACATTTTTGATTTGTCGAAAATTGACAAAATCTCAAATAATTTGGCCAAAGAAGTTCCGCCATTTAACTTTTTATTAAGTGAATAAATAGAGATGCGTGGTGTCATAGGAGACATTAAATGTATATAAAAACCAACAAGCGTTTTCTGGTAACTTCGTGTTTTAGCTAGAGTTGATGAAAAACTGAATTACTTGAAAGCTTTGGCAAAAGAACACATTTTATTTGTTTTATTGATTATATACTGAAGGAATCGAGCATACTGCAGGGCACCTGCTTCATATTAGCAGAGTCAGGGGGGTACCGAGGTTAGATGGCACCCGGGACAAGAAACAAGTTTGGTTCTTCCTTGATCGAACCTATGTCTTTTGGGAGTAAATTTACCGCACTGAAGAAAGTACTTGCGACGTTGTTGGAACTTTTCGGTACCCGGGGAATCGTGCCCCCCTTACCCCCACTCGCTTTGCCTCTGAGTAGAGTCCATGCCAGGCAAGTACAGAAAAGTTTTAATTTTAACCACAGTGTTTGGATGAATACATTTTGCCATACAGTTTCTTGCATGTTGAGTATATGTGCTGTTGAACAGACAATGTGAGACTCACGGCATATAGTCAGTAGTAGGTCCGAGTTTCTTAGCTGATAGCTGGAATGTGATTGGACAACCTCAGAACTGTGAGACAGATGTTCAAAAACACTGAGTCAGCTGTCTTCTTACAATGTTCTTTCACAGCCTAGCGTACGGTTTTTCAGTTGTGTTATGAAGAACCATATTACAAGTATCAATTTTCAGATTCCCAGCTTGTGGCACCATGGTAGACGAAAATATAATCCAGCAACAGCTACAGAAAATTTGTAGGGAGAAGTTTGTCGCATAAAATTTTTTCGGGCAAAATACCCTTTGCACCCCCAAAAATTGCCTGTTCCTACATCTATTCTTCACCCAAAAAGCTTCTCTGTAATCTATACTTTTCCTGCACCTAAATCGAAACCTGTATGTATTTTTGTTGTTTCAAACCGCCGCCAAAATAAATGTTGACGACGAAGGCAAAGACATTCCTTTAAGAAATAACTACAAAACATTGGGTATTATTTCGAAATACTGGAAAAAGAATACTCTATGGATGTTTTGAAGGTGTAGGAGAAAATTGTAAAAGTAGAGGACTTGTGTGCACGAGGCGTGCCGCTTTTGCAACATTTTCCGTTACAGTCTTTAATTCAAAACTATGTCTCAGATTAAATGATTGACAGTTAATCAAGTTTTCTTCAAATTTCCTAGAAGTAAAATAATGTAAATTCGTCACTTTTAAAAATGTCGTTCAGTTGTACTGCAAGTAGAAAATAAATATTTTCTGTTTTTTGGTATAATTTGTCTGTACTTCATACCGCAGCCAGCATCAGGTGATGTGGTTATTGTCATAAGCCTTACAAGGGACTACAACACTGAATCCAGGTTTTATAAAAATAAGCCGTTGACCGAGCAGCAACATAACAAAGTAACGTTATTCCTCTCGAAAACTAAAAACACCACAGTCGTCAACATTTACCACATTTGATTTTATACGGTGTTTCAACGGCGCTTTATAACTGCGGTGGTCTTCTAGCGCCACGACTGAGTTTGTACGATGTCTGGTATCATTTGACTCGGTATGTTGTGTGCTCTGATTGTGTTCCCTGCAGCTCTTCTGCACACCGTGCGCCTGGTAAGAAGGTCACAGTACCAAATTACAAGATCTTGGTAAGACCAGGCTCACAGTCGAACACCAGACCTATCAGCACCGAAGCGAACGCGCTTAACACTAGGCCACGGGCTGGTAACATTTAACACAAAATGCTTGATATGGTGGTTTGTTGTTGGCGCTTTATAACTACAATGGTCTTGTAGCGCCACGACTGAATTTCTACAATTTCAGGTTTCATTTCACTGGTTTATTGTTGTTGTTGTTCTGGGTGAGTTCCCTGCAGCTCTTCCGTACACCGTGCGTCTGGTAAGAAGGCTGCAGTACCAATTTACAAGGTCTTGGTAAGACCCGGCCGACAACACTCGACCTACCAGCACCGAAGCGGACGCACTTACCACTAGACCACGAGCTGGTTTTTTAACACAAATGCCCGAATGCACCAAATGACCGTTAAGAAAACAGCGTTCGCAGCCAGAAGCTGCTTTGATTACAACGGCGCTTTACAATCAGCGGAGTACAAGCTGGGCGTCAATTAACCACTTCATTGCAATTATGAAACAAACATTTCTGATTAGCCACTTACACTAAAACATTATTTAGTGACAGTACTACTCTGGAAAAGAGCAACAGCGGACACCAGACACTTCGTATTCCGTAAACAGCTCATGCTGCACCCTTTTACTGAGAATTGTGTTAGTCCGAACTAAACGTGATTCTTCCTGGAATACGGTTAAATTCGACGTTTGCCTGGTCACGTGTCATTTACTTGCGCTGACAGTTGAAAAAAGCCCATTTGTCATCGATTTTAATATCCATTAGGGCAACCAAAAGTCAATAAAGTCAATTTTTCTGCCTTTTTAAAAGTATATGAAACGTCCAAAAACCATATTTCACCCTGATTCTGTGATACACTCCAAAGTTGTTAGGTCAAAAAAAGTCAAAATATATCATTCGGTCAAAATTTATCATCAGGTCATAACTTTCTTGTAGCAGAGTTTTTTCTCGTTATCGATATTTTATTAAAGTTACAACAACAGATTTTGATATGTTTTTGCAATTAGTTGCAATTCTGAAATACTAATGGGTTTGTTGCGACTTTTGTCGTAATGATGTTGCTTAGCCCACAACTGGACAATTGAATATTAAGTAGACTAGGGTGGCACGACAATGCAAGAAACGTGGTCTTACAGTACCAATCTATTACGCATATGTTGTGTTTTAACTTTATGATATTGGCAGATTTGAGTCTACTGTAGTTATTAATGTAGTTATCAACACATCATGCCTCAGCTTAAACAACCAAGTTCTTGAAAAGTTCGAAGTATACTGCATGAATGTGCTTCTGAGTTTACCTCAACATCAAAGGGTGAATTATTTTGCAAATTCTGTGGCTGCATATTGAAAAGTGACAAAAGGTTTATGGTGGAAGCACATCGGCGCAGTGCAAAGTATCAACGAAGTTCGTTCATGATACTGAAAGCAGCCAAGCATTTCAAAACATGCTATATCAGATTTTGAAGATAAAGTACTTTTTGTTTCATTTCAACAGAACAAACCTATTGGCTTGTTTTCTAATACTGTATATGAATATGCATTGTATTCCGCATTTCAACTAAAAACGCAGAAAATCGATAGGTCAAAAAAAGACAAAATTTTAAGTTTTTAGGTCAAAAAATTGGTTGCCCTGGTCATCATACAAGGCGCTTGGTCATAAAAAATATTTGGGGTCATAACTGTGAACTCTAATAAATGATTGACTTTAGGCTTTCCTGATATTATTTATTCAACACTTCTATAATTCCCGTCGAAAATTTGAGGAAAGCTACCACTGCGCCTTTTCCCCAACTAGCTCCGCAAATCAAACTTTCCACTAGATCAGCAATGTCCCTAAAAATGCTTAAACGTTTTGTATAAAAAAACATAATGTGGTGACACCACTACTCTGGAAAAAAGCAACAGTACACAACTGACGTAATCCACGCTCTTTCTATTCCACAGCTCGTGTTACATTCTTTTAACAAGAATTGCAGAAAGTATGTTAATCCGACCTGAGCGTTTTTTTCTCTAACGCGGTTAAATTCGGCGACGAAAAACGTTTGCCGTCATCATGTCTCCTTTTCTTTCGCTGACAATTGAAGAGCTTAAAGCAAGAGTGCACAACCTACGGTCGTACGGCCGTATGCGTCCTCCATAAAAAATTATGCGGCCGCACACATGTAATGTATATTGCGGTCGTGCATTAATTATTTTCAGCATTCAAACACGTGCTCTACATAAGCAGTAGAATTGCAAGATGCTTTTCAGTAATTCGCAAAGCAAGATTCAACTGCGTTTGTAAAAGTTGAGTTTCTTTGCGTAATGAATCATGAATATTATTGCTCTTGTAAACTGAGATCACTGCAGAATGTGAAATTAATACTATTTTTACTTAACTAATTGAATACGGCAAAACGGTTTCTTGTACAATAGCAAGAAACACGGAATTACACGATATACCCGCTTGTTAGCAGCTATTATGAAGCTTTTAATATTACACAGCCATAAAAGTCATATCCCCGCTACTACTACAATGTTTTAACTTATACAAACATTGCAGTGAACTTCCTTACTAAGAAAGGTTAATTTTTGGTAAGTAACTTAACTAACACCAGAACTCAAAATTTACCGACTCCCGACTGACTTCTCGTTTGCTCTTTAACAATATTTTCGCTTCACTTCCGTGAGTTTCTATGCCTCAAACTACTGCAAATAAACTGTACATGACCATTCGAAAGAACCAAAACAAACTTTAAAATGTTACTTTATGCTGAAGTGTGCATCACTCGGTAGTGATATTATTTCTAAGTTTATATCGCTATTCCCATCATAGATTTTAAGTGGCTTAAAGCATAGGAATGTGGCATTGATGGTTTTTCAATTTTTACACGCTAAAATATTTCGCAATGCTTGCAATCGAAGTGGTATTTGCAGCACGTTACTGTCCACGGAGTTTTTTTCCATAGCACGCAAGCTTCAATTGCTCGAGCTTCTCTTCACTTTGTTTAAACATATTTTTACAATTGGGAAAAAAACTTCGTACACAAAATATTACTTGATGCTTTTGACGAACTCTAAGCAGCTTGATTTCAAGCGCCATGCACACCTGCAAAACAGGATATCAAGTGCTTAAAATCTTTTCCTCAAGTAGTTTCGGTAGAATCCAAAAGTGTGCAAATACATGTGTTGCTCATCGCCGTTCCTGGCTGCTTTAAGTAATGACACTTTATCGATAATACTGAAAAGAGTTTTAATTCTGTAAGTTGACGATGTTGGCTAGCTAAGTTATAGTCATGGTTGATAAACCATCTAACATTTTCGGTTGCATCATACAGGTGTATTTATTAGTCAAATTTTTTGCTCGGTTCTCAAGAAAAAATCGTTTTTAGTTCGATTTTCTTTTGATTGATCCAAATGAGAATTGAGCCATTTCATGTCTAAAATAATAGTTTCATTCCAAATCTTTAGGCGTTGTGTGCTAAAAGCAATACCTACATAGCATAAAACGCAAAGCGTAAAATTTAAAATTTGGTTTTTATTTTTTCAAAACTTTTCAACAAACAAACAAATACAACATGTAATCGAACCAAAGATTTTTAAAAAGTTCGTCAAAAACAAAACGCAATTTTCAAGTATCTTTTTTTGTTATATGTAAAACAGCAAATTGAGGTGGATTAACACAAGCAGCGAACCTGTTACGCAAAGAGCGCTGCGTGTTGCTTCGATGCCCTGGTGTAATCCTGGAGCCATCACATACATGAAATACACTTGTTGTACTTCAGTAAAAGTATAATACACCACAAGAAAACAAAAATACTTTTTAATTATTTTAAGTGTGAGAAAGGCTGGAAACAAATAAAATTTACCCCTTTTACTACCGCTTCTGCTACGTTTTTGCGCCTCTTTGCAACAACATAACTCGCCAGTGGATTGAGCTAGAGAGCTGTTCAAACCCTCTCAAGATGCAGAAAGTCTTGTAGTTTAGATTTTTAAAACATAGGAAAATCTTGGATGATATTTTTTATGGGTCACGTCATAATAGTGTAGGCTTAAGCATTTTTGGCCCACTTCATCAACCCTGGCCCCAACCCCAAGACCCAATTTTTTTTTTTTTTTTTAATAACAAC
>Ga0210059_1013114_pt1 | contig 12439 bp, 5 predicted proteins | sample Ectturendosymbi2_FD_188042 | JGI IMG/M metagenome (GOLD analysis project Ga0210059, IMG submission 188042) | Ecteinascidia turbinata endosymbiont from Florida, USA - Sample 2 (SPAdes) (version 2) | ecosystem: Host-associated > Tunicates > Ascidians > Unclassified | place: Key West, Florida...
ACCCTGTGACTATTTATCGACCCCTTGGACAGTCCAATTCGCCCCTGGGTCGATATCGACCACTTTGAGAACCATTGATCTAGATAGACTTAACAGGAGCTATGATTTGTTACCGTATTTCATTTGTGCTTTGACCGTTGTTAGTAAGCTATGTCTTTACATACTGGTGTTTTAAAAAAACGAACTTTTCTCCATATACACCAGTGTTTCTCAACCTTTTACTTACGTGGCCCAGGTCACTTTTAGTAAAAAATAAATTGCCCAGTACCTTGTTAGCATAGGCTATGCTTTCATACGCAGAAACAAGCACACATTTTTCTAAAATAGCGAATTTATTCCTATGTGCCATTCAGTGAGAATGTTGCTGCTGAACAAAATCAGTGCGTTCCCGCGTTGTTGCGCGTCTAAAATAACTGTATTCCCGCATTTTTGTCTTAACGCCGTAGCGCAGTCAAACTGTGCTACACGACAGCAACATTTGCTAGTTCTTATTCCTCGTTTCCAAAAGCCATCAGCAGTTTTTGTATGGAAAAAAGCTCTTTTATTTTTTCTTATTATCAACTATCTTTTTTCACAGGTGTTGTGAATTTCGAGAAACATGAATCCTTGGGAGGATTTTATAGAGGAGTCGACCCCATGGGTTTGTTCTGGTCATTAGAATCGTCATCCACAAACACGGTATATTAACACTCAATTATCTCATTTGAAGAATATGATGCCACCTTCAGTTATAGCTGTAGAGTATATATAACTCTTACTAAAAGCCTTCAATTTATCGATAAACTTTTTAGTACCTGCCACAAAAAGACCAACTAATGGAGCAAATCGTTTTGAGCATTGGAATTTTGAGGGCAATACAATTGTTCTTGACCAGAAAAACTTAATTTTTAGCATTGTAATGGCAACTTTGTCAAATGTGTTTGCTGCAAGCGTTTGATTTATGAAAAGCAAAAGTTTTCGCATAAAAAATCAACAGTGTGTTTCTCCGATGATGTGTTTCTATAAAATTGTTTATCTCAAAATTTCGCCAAAACATAACAGTGCGAGAGTAACCCACACTTTAAACAAGTACACTTTTTGGAAACCATTATGAAGAGTCAGCTTTTGAGAATATATATAGTGCACGAAGCACGTAAATGCGTCACGTGAAAGAACGTAGTGTGTTTATACAATTGATACAACTAAATTAGTTCAATGCATTTTGTGGTCATTAGTAGTTTAGACACTAATGAATTCGTTTTCGAAATTTAGCATTGAACTTAGTCTATCTACGTTATTCTCTTCGAGCTCCTGAAGTTAACGCATTTTCTGTCATTGAAAAATTTCAGCGGCAGCCTGGAAAAAGTGGCACTTGCTTTTATCAAAAATGCACTTTCATTTTGCTGAAAATTGTGGTGCTTTCAGATTCGAAAGATCAGTAAACATGATTTAGTAAATGCACGGGTCTAGATCTTAAAGAGTAGCCGAAAGCGTGAAATTATCATGGCATATCTGTTCTCTTTCTGAGAGCTGTTTAACATATTTTTCTCCCATTTGATGCTGCAGTCAAACAGATGTACTATACGGCCATGTCATAAAAAATTGTGATCAACACACAGCAATTTTAATGGGATTGTTTTTTGTTTTTTTCATGCGTACATGGGGTCGCAGCACGCATCAATTCAGTCGCTACACTTCATTGTCATTGGAAAAAGCTGTATTGTACGTAGGGATGCATATAGTGGAATATCGAATCCTTCGGTATTTGAATCCAAAATCAATTTTTTCGAATATTTAGATTCGACATAAATTTTAAATAAACGTGAAAAATTGCAAATTCAGCACAACAAATGGTTTCAAGAAGTTTTGCAGTCCCAATAAATTTTGCAGTGGTACTGTTTGCCTTTCTGAGTAAGAAAGAAAAAAACAAAGAAACACTCAACAGGCTCAAGGCACTGCGTGGTGACGCAACGAGCTAATCAAAAGGTAGTGTGATTCCCGATCGGCGTTCTAAACTCCTGCACAACTGCAATTTTTTATAAAACGTCCTCTGCTACGCCTGGGCTACAACATTTGTTTTCAAACTAGTTAAAGTGCAATCAGTTGTTGCGTAACGCACAACTTTTTTTGTACTTATTTCCACGTTTCCTTGGGCAAGAAACATTGCGAAAATTGCCTCTACCAGTGATCGTGCAATGCGAGTAATTGGGTTTGCAAATTACGGTAGCAAATAAAGTAGTCAACCGGAAACAGAAAATGCCGTCAGCTGCAGCGGGTCAGGTGTATACCGGCAGGTGTAAACCGATGCATAGCGCTTCACCAGACCGTAGTTACTGCGGGATGGGATTTGATATTCTGGATTCGAAATAAAGATTCCAGAAAGTCTAAATGTTCCATAATGCACATCTCTAATTGTAGGGTCAAAAAGAGTTGTTTGCAACACTGTAGCAGGTTTGCCGTCATGGTTCCATCCCTTTTGCAATGTGCATCCTTCGCTGCATTGCGTCAATCACAAAGCATTCATTGACCAATATCATATGATTTGTGACAATATCATGCTGCACCGGAACAACGCGAAGACCAAGACGCAATCCGTAAGTTCGGAGTTTACAACCAGGGGCGACTCAAAGTCATAGCGGCACTCAGTGGCGATTCTAAGGCGGGCTGGATGGGTCATCGCTATGGCCTGTTAAAGGTGTAAAGTTCAAACTTCAGTTGCAGGAAAGGATCCACGATGATCACTTAACAGAGTTACAGAGGTCAAATTACACTGGCAACAGCATCGTGTAATATCGTGGCGTGTCTAGCCCTTTCAGCCCCGCGTGCGCCACTTTTCTTGCAGAGCTTTGCAATCCTATAACTCGCCAGGCGATTGAACTAGAGAGCTGTTCAAACCCTCTACGGATTCAGCAAGTCTTGTAGTCAAAATCGAAAAAAAAATTTTCGTTTTGGGTTTGAGTTTTTCTGGGGGAACGTCACAAGTAGGGGTGTTTTTGCGTTATTTTGGCCAATCTTTGCCTGGCCCTGGGCACCGTCCCAATGGGCCGTTTTTGGACTCAAAGTTTAGTTGAAAACTAGGTCAAAATCCGCGTTTATAGAGCTTTTGATTGACTTTCTAGCATATCGGGAGCGAAAATTATGGCTCATAGACCAAAAATTGACCAAAATTTTGCTCCCTCAAAAGTCACTCTTGAGGGCATTTCACCGCAGGCAATAACTCGACGTCAGATTGAGCTAGAGAGCTGTTCAAACCCTCTAAAGACTCGTGAAGGAATGTAGTTTGCAATAAAAAAAAAGTTTCAGTTTAGGATGTCTGTTTTTTTTAATGCTTGTATAATGATAGGATGTTTGTTATTTTTTGCTGACGTCAGCATTTTTGCCCGACCTCCCTTTAAGACCCGCAAGAGCCATTTAAATGACATACAATTTTTTTTGAGTTTAGCTGTTTTTTGGTCACTATTCGGGACTTTGAAGGGTCCGAACAGTTTTTAGCGTTCCTGGTTCCAAGATTAGGGCCATAAAACCTTTAAATAAATTTCGAAAATCCCTCAAAAGTATTGAGAAAAGCCCCTTACCAATTAGCTGTTTTTTGGCCTAACTTTTGAACCAGAAACGCTGGAAACTCAATCAAGGACTCTAAAAACGCGTATTCTGCCCCAGAATCCAAAAATACTGCGAACCAAAATATTGGCGCGTGAGATCGGATGACGACGTCATATAACTAACCAAAAAACATGCCCCTGTCATGATCCCATTGGCCCAAAACCCCAACCAAATTAAGTTTTTTTTTTTATTCTAACCTACACAACGCCACAAGTCATTACGGGGTTTGAACAGCTCTCTAGCTCAATCTGCTGTCGAGTTATGGCTGGCCAAAGTTTGCCCTGAAAGGGCAAATTATGCCTTTTCTGAAAAGTTTTGAATTAGGCCAAAAACTGGGTTTTTGACCCATAATTTTGGCTACAGACATGCTAGCAAGTCAATCCAGGGCTTTATAGACGCGGATTTTGACCTAGTTTTCAACAAAACTTTGAGCCAAAAGAGTGGGTCAATGGGTTGGGGCCCAGGGCCGGCCAAAGGTGGCCAAAATTTCCAAAACATGCCTTCTTTGTGACGACACCTCGAGAAATCCCCTCACCGAAAACGAAAAACGTTTTTTTTTCGATTTTGACTACAAGACTTGCTGAATCCGTGGATGGTTTGGATAGTTCTCTAGCTCAATCGCCTGGCGAGTTGTAGGATTGCAAAGCTATGCAAGATTTGGGACTTTCGCGGGACTGAAAGGGCTAGAGAGGGGGTCGTGGCGTTTTGCAAACATTCACGGCACCAGGGAATTCAACGCTAATTCACCTGCGTCGATCCAACAACAATGGTGGTTATCCCCAGGGTTGTCCATGGAACATATTTATCTGACCCATTCCCATCCCATAGCAATTTATGCCTGTCCCATCCCATGGGATTCCCATTACATTATTATAATATTAATATGGAATACAATTCAATTAAAATTATTAAATTTATGAAAGTTTAGGTTTAGTATCTACTAAATAGGACTACATGCACAAAGAGACATGCAAAACGACAAAATTTATTGACTTTAAAATTCAGAAGTATAGTCAAAGTATGACAATTCAGTAACATTGTGACACTCTAATTCTATTTCTGAGTCTCGTGGGAAATACAAATGTGTACTGTCCCATCCCATGGGATTCCCATGGACAAGCCTGGTTATCCCTGATAATAACTTAGATGCCGCCGCAAATACAACAAACAAAGCAGGTTAGCACAAGCCAAGCCAGTACGCTGACAGCTGAGTTCACTACCACTTCCTGCAAAGATCACTGCTACTTTGACTTAACCTAGCAGCACAAACCTAACTCTAACACGACGAACAAAAAACTGGGCATAACAGCGTGTTAGGCATGGCTGAAATCTGACAGCATTGAAAAGGTTATCTGAAAAACTGCTTTTGTGACACCTTTCTCGTCAAATGTAAAGAACATACAATTAATTTTATCTTTTGGCTTTTCTTACGATAAAGGCAAATCACTGAACGTGCACGAGTCACAGTGAAAAACTTCCACTTATGTGGTTACGGTGGTAGAAGTGCTGCAGTTGGAGATGGAATGAAAAAAAAAACGTTTCATTATCTAAGGACGCGAAGTATCTTACATCGCCCCCACTTCGTTTAGCAACCGACGGCAGTAGTAGTTGGTAAAAAGATCCACTTTTAGAAAACATACCTGCTTTCCTGCAATGCCAGCGGTTTTTTGTTTGATTGTGTATAAAATGTTATTGGTGTTGTTCCATTATGGTCGTGGCAGGTCGCCACGATGCCGGTTGATTTTTGTGGCTATTGCTAGGTCAGGAATCCGAGATTTTTTGTAAGGGATGTCAGCAAGCCACAAATATTCACCATCAAAGTTTTTGAAAAGCACTACGATACAATAGAAATGCTGCATTGTGCCAAGTCAACTGAAAGAATTCCTCTACTTGAGTTCGTCGTCACACGATTGTATATGGCACCTCACACTAAAAGAACCTCTGTGAAGGAGGATTTCAAAGGAACTTTGTTTGTTCCTGGCGATGATCGTCCTTATCCTGGTAAGCCCTGCGAGATATGAATCGCCGTAAACTAGAAATCCGTGTTAGTGAGGCTCGTTTAGTAGAGCATGAGGCGCATTTCAATAACTGCTAGAGTAAGGTCTTTCAACAGCTTTGTAGCTGTAGTTTCTTTAGTCTAAAAATAAATAGGCAAAAACTCGGTTGCTTGTTGTTTTGAAAACGAAAACCAGTTGCTATTGCGACTGCTTGAAATCATCCGTCCAGCAATCGGCGCTAGTTTAGTTTTTCAGCTTCGGTGATAATACAGTACCACAGGGGTCGTAACGCATGTTTTAAACTAGTAAAACACCGCAGGTAGATTTAGCGGTTTCGCCTTTCTGGTAAATTGTCACTGAAACGTCGATAATTATAGTCAGGATCACCGCCGAGTTATGAAAGCACAGCATGGCAGGCAGATCCCTCGAAAGCTCTACTTCACTTTGGTTGCTGTTGGCTCTATTTGTCATTAAAGCACGAGGTTGGCAAATTCCCGGAAATAGTAATCGCCCATTTTAAACAAACATGCGTAGACTTTGTGATGCTACGAATATTTCGCTCGCATCACAAGTAACGCGAGATAACATATTAAAAGTGCATAACTGCTCGTCCTTCTGTACAGCTTGGTTTTAATTACAGTAAAGCGATAAAGAAGAAAGTGTCTCATAGGGACAGAGGTACTTTTGTGTGGTAATTGACATTTACCCGCGAAACTTTGCTGTTGTAGATTGTAACCTAAGTTGCTTGTCACTCGAGAGCAGTTTTAGATCGTATCTCGTGTGACTGCATTTTGGTCGCGAGTTACATTTTTCATGGTAGCGTAAACTCGTGTTGGGGAATACCGTAACCTAAAACGAAACAGTAATGCTATGGTGCTATGCGGGGAAAATCAATATTTTTGAACCACCTGTTCGAAGCATATTGCTCTGAAAGGACAAGCGTTTGGCCGACGATATTTTTAAGGATGGATAATTGCGGTGAGAAGGGCTATGATTTTGACGAGATGTGCTAATAGATACATCCTGAAAGTTTTGGTTAGTTGATCACATAAAATACAATTAGTTAGGTGCTCCTCACCGAAAGATCCAACTGAGAAAAGGTTTATGACTGCAACAGTTAGCGACCTGGCGATTGGGTTTGATTGCTATGTGCAATGAAACACTATTAGCGCAGTAATAAATGATAACAAATAAAACTCAAGAATGTTTGCAAAAACAGTGTATATCTCGCGTTGGTATTCCAACTTTGGGAGGAATTGTCTTGCATCCTTTGTTCTTTTCTATATTTAAGTTGCCACTAAGATAGCGAAGTATCGCAGAAAGAATTTTTAGTGCTTAGCTTCAGATGCATAGCCACGGGGGTATTTGGGGGAAGTGCCTTCCCCAAATGTTGTTATGCTCCGAAAATTTTTTGTTGAAGCAGATAATGTAAACAAAAATCTTGCCCTCCTAAAAATGTATTTTGCTCCCCAAAACCCGAACACGGGCCTGCTTGACTTTATAATTTGCTTTTTGAGCTACACTGAACGTTGTAACTTATCTTATCAGCGGTTACTCATACATTAGTGCAGCTGTGATGCTGATATGTAAGGGTGTAACGAGGTCAGATGGCGCCCGGGGCAAGAAGCAAGTTTGGCGTCCCCATTTTCGAACCTGAGGTCTTTTGAAAGCAAATGTACCGTATTGAAGAAAGTACTTGTGAGAGTGTTAAGACTTTTCGCTCCTCCGCAGTCATTACGCGCTCTCATAGTGATTCGGTGCCCGGAGAATTTTGCCCCCCTCGTTACGCCCTTGCTGATATGCACAGCTTAATATGCACTTGTTATATTTAGTTGTATTCATTCAGGCGTGATCAATATGCTTGGTGCATTGGCCAATCCTCAAGAAGCCAAAGCGTCTTTATTATCGTCGCATGGCTTTGCCGTTCTAAACGTGGAGTATTTCGGCTTCGCTGACTATGAATGGAATATAAGAATGGAAAAGTTTGAATCAGCTCTCCGCTATCTACAGAGGCACCGGTCAGTTGACAAAACTAGTGGAATAGCGATTGTCGGGCTATGCAAAGGTGCACAGATTGGTTTGTGCATGGCTGGCTGCATGTCAGGAATATGCGGAGTCGTTGCAATAAACGGCGCTCCCATGCCTGCGCACAACTCTCACCAGTACGGCGAAAAAGTTTGGTCTTCGCCGGAGACCAATTTCACTCAATCGATTGGGGCCGAATCAAGGCTCATGTTTCCGATCCAATACGACGACGATACTGGTCCGGCTGATTGTCCTGTGTTTCCTTTTTACAATCGGCACTACGTCTCAGTAATGTACGTGGCCGGCTTGAACGACGGCAACGTTCCAGCAGAGCATTTCGCCAATTGCACCGAAAAGCTGCTTTCTTCAGCACGGCATCCAGACTACACCATAGAAAGATATCCTGGTGCCGGTCATTTGCTTGAGCCGTCCTATTCGCCGTTCTGCGGCAGATCTAAAGCAAGTGGATATGACCTAATGTTCGACTTTGGTGGCATGAAAATTCCCCATTGTCGGGCACAGATTGACTGCTGGGAGAAAACTATCACATTTTTACGTCGCGTAACGAATAGTTCTAACCTGTTCCGCGGAAAACTGTAAGTACCAGGAAATTTAACGCAAACCGTTTATCTTAATGAGTCGTTTTTGCTTTGGTTTGCAAGGTGTGTTTCGTGTACCGACTTTCTGTGGTACTTTCAGGGCGCTAGAGAGTGCAATGGGATCAGTCATGACAAAATGCACCAGTAAACGTCGCTTTGATTTTTTAATTTACTTTAATTTTTTCATCAGTTTTATTTATTGAATTGCAATTGCATTTCTTGTTTGTGTTTGATAATAACATACGTGGCTTTTACAACGCCAATTCCCCTCAAGTTCATTTCTCAAACTGTGCAAGTTATTAGACACAAGCACAATACTTTTCCGAGGCACTGTCGTCAAAAGTTCCACGTACAAAGCAACGTTCACAGTGGGTAATAGTGGCGTACAAACCAAACCAGACCTGCAAGCTTTTGTGAAAACGTTGCTTGGCTCTGTTTTTTTTTACAAAAGAGCTTTAATAAGAAAAAAGTTTTGTAATTTGAGGTCAGTTGTTTTGCGTTGCGATGAAATTTTCTGACCTGTAATTGAATTGCTTCAGTTTAGTTCCCTTAATGTACCGGTCAAGATGAAAGGTCAGGGGCATGGGCGTCGCAATGATTTTTTCCAGGGAAGGGTCAATAGTGGACTTTGCCAGGGGTAGCCAAAAGTGGTGAAATATCATTTTACCTACTCGAAACTGAGAAAACAACTCTTTTTGCTAAAAATTTGGTAAGAAAATCTCAAATTTTAAAATCCAGGAAGCCAAGGCCCCCATTCCGACGCCTATGGTCAAGAGTAGGTTGTCACGGTGGGCCACCCCTCTTACGTGGCCCTAGAAACGCCTAATTTTATTATCGGCAGATCAGCACGCTTTCTAGCATCATTCCCAGCAAATCACAAGTAGAAACTTGCAAACAAAAAACAATAACGAAAAGCATCGGCGAAAACACTATGGCGGAATTCCTGTTTCCAAAAATTTTTCAAAGGCAGTGCAAAAGTAGCGTGATGTTGGCTACCACTAAGTTGTATTTTTCCCTGGAAAGACAAAATTTTAATCCAACCGTGTCACATTCGATTGACTTTCATTCCAGAGGTTTCATTCATTGCAATAATCAAAACAACTTAGAAACATCTTCCTCCAATACAAAAGTAATTTATAATTTAAAATAAAATCAAATAGTTGTTACAATTTTGATGTCTAGTGCTGGCAAGTGAAGTAGGGTGTTCGAGGAATCTTTCTGCCATGCTGCACTTTCATAACTCTGCGAGGATTCTCACTGCACTTATCAACATTCAAGTTTCGAAGTACCACAAGGGTGAAACAGGCCGAATCACAATGCATTTACTTGGAAATGAATTTCGCGTCAAGTGCGCATTTTCAATCCCTATTCAATTAGATTTTTAATAAGAATGTCAGTCAAATGTGATACAGTTGGATTTAAATTTTGTCTGGTGCTGAGTTACAGAAATCTGCGAGAATTTTGAGATGAACGTCTGGATTATTTTAATAAATTCAAAAATCGCTGGTTTGGCGAAAAGCTTGAAAATTTGAATTACAATGAACTTGAGCAGAAGGTTCATTTTTTACCTTCTTGCGGAAAATTAAGAAAGTTCTTATAAAGGTGGAAATTATTGATTTTCCGTAATTGCGTGTTGATTTTTGAGGGGGTCCGGGCATTTTGTGCCGTTAATAAATTGTAGCAGGCGAAAAAAACAAAGAAGTTTTGACTGCGATGTGCTCGCAAATATGGCTAAATATTTGAGTTTATGACGCATGTTAATATTTACCGCAAGTTTTCGTTGCCCCATAATGATTATTAGGGAACTCGTGAGCAGCGTGGGGGAGTAATGGCGGTTTATGCGAGAAATCTTCGTGGGTGTTTTTCAGCGACAGTACTTATTTTTGTGACTTGTGACACAAGATCACAGTATGTAATAATTTATTATGGGCTTTGTTGCAATTTTATTCCTAAAAGTGATGCAAGTATGTAAACCAATTTGCGCAACGTTGACTTCCAGATGTTTTTACCCACGGCCTGTACTGGTGCGAATAGCAGCGACTGCTTTGTGACATGAACATATTGCGTTTGACGAATAATTTGTGACGTAAAACTTTCCGACGAGCCTATACGTGCATTGCAGGTTTGCAGAATCTGAAAAACAATTGCTGAAGAACATTTGCTCTCTGCTAATAACGTTCGCTTCGAATAAAGAACTCTGTGTAGCGACTGTCTTCGAACCACTGTATTTTTTGTTCTGGCAGTATTAATTTTCAGCTGCGAAGTTATCGAAACAGAAAGTTCTGACCGGTGGCAACATTACGTGAGGCCGCTGGCCTTGCGCTATTTGCGTTATGAAGTTCATTGTCTCATTTGTTGTAGCAAAATACAGCGTTTTCACTCATAAATAAGAACAGAAAAGCACGATACAAGAAATCTTTCTTAGCCGTCAAGATGACAATTTCAATGTGTGTAAATATAAAGCTTCTTAGAATAGGTCGACAATGAAACAAGAAAACAATCGAACGTTGAAACAAACATTTTTTCTCATTTGTATGTTTAGGCTCAAACCCCAGACAGAGCCTACGAGAGGAGGGTACAACACGTACATTGTACCCAGGTCCGGGAGGGTTGAAGTACAGGCACGCTAAGTTTTTCTGTACTCAAGCCTAAAATTTTTAGTGCAAGCCAGTTGTCAGTATAGCAATTAATCCATTTATAAATCTTAACGTAGTAGCTGTTTTATCTATATTCTGAACAATATACAAACAAACTATACAAGTTTCCACGAGGACCCAAACGCTAGGAGGGGCTACTATCGGTCTTCGTATTCCCTGGTAAAATTCTTATCAGAGGCCCTGGCCCCAGGGGTTTGCAATATGACCATCTCAAAGCTTTCCACCCTGCGGAAACATTTGGAAGGATTCCAGTGATGTAAAATCGAATCTTTAACTTAAACTACAATCAGTGATTTAGTCCAGGAAACGCTATCTAGCCACTAATTTTTGGAGGAACGTCACTGCCACTTGCAAGTGGCATCAAAATATCACCGTCGTACTTGTGTGAATTTTGAAACAAAAAGTATTCCGACTGTGTTGACTGAAGCAAGTTACATCTTGGTCTTTATGAAGCGTTCCCCCACTGCAATTTCGGCACAATACCACTGCTCAAAACAATTGACTGATATCTGCTATTACAAACAGTTGGAATGCTCTACTACTGAGATATCCATCTAGGCATCTACAAAATAAGGATAATCAGACTATGGTAATTTCACTGCCCACTTGCCTTCTGTTGTTTTCCAATCATCGTCACTGTACCGGATTGATTGTTTCAAATTACGTGGCATCAAAAGCCTGCATTAAAAAATACTTAAGTTCACCTACTTGTATGCAGATATATTCATTGACTGTTTTATCCCTGAACGAATTTTTAAGATCTTTACTTGGATAGTATCGTTGATTTCCTCCATATGCACAGCAAGTTCAAAATCTCTGCTGCTCTAACCTGTAAATGGCTATGGTCAGGGAGCCTAGTAAGTGGTACCATCGGGACAGATGTAGTTTAAACTAAAAAATTAACGAAATTAATATTTTACATCCAACTGGGCGAAGTCGAAACAGCAACAACTGTGGGCAAAAGTGTGAAAGACTCACGGAACAATTTGGATTAAAATTGTACATTTCAACACAAGTTATGTTCAATGAAACTGCGCTTTGACTGTGTTCTGGTGCTGAAAAGATAAATCGATAACATTCTCGAATATTTCAGCAACTTGGAATCTTGTCTGCTTTCAATTCAAACACGAAATACAAAGTTATTCACTCATCTATTGGTAAGAATAGCGTTGCGCAAAATATATTGGCAAGTAGGGTACATACATAGGTGCTATCTTTATTACACCTCAGTACTTTGTTTTGAGACAATTCAAACAAACACTGTATACAGTTGTGATCATGGGCGTTGGAAGGATTTTTTCCAGGAGATGGCCACTAGGGGTTTTTCTAGGGGGGTGACAAAAGTGGTGAAATCTGATGTTTCCCACTCGAAACTAAGAAAACAACCTTTTTTGCTAAAATTTTCAAAATCCAGCGGGGGCCCTTGGGCCCTCCCTGTCTCCCCTTCCGACGTCCATGTTTGCGATTATTTGGTGATAGATGAAAGCAGGGATGTAGTGCAAACAAAAAAGGTGTGCGAACGCATCAAAAAATAGCCTTTTAAAAAACAGCTTCCAACTCATTTTTAAACAAAACGTCC
>Ga0210059_1013115_pt1 | contig 12438 bp, 11 predicted proteins | sample Ectturendosymbi2_FD_188042 | JGI IMG/M metagenome (GOLD analysis project Ga0210059, IMG submission 188042) | Ecteinascidia turbinata endosymbiont from Florida, USA - Sample 2 (SPAdes) (version 2) | ecosystem: Host-associated > Tunicates > Ascidians > Unclassified | place: Key West, Florida...
AACAGAAAAACTTAAATTGTTACCTATACTATAACAACACAGAAACATGTGAGATTAAAAACGAACCGAAATGCAAATATGCAGTAGGATCCATGCAAATGGCATTACAAAAACCTGGAATAACTCCAGATATCCAAGAAAACAAACCATCAATTGCATACTCAAATGCTTGCTACCTTCCTAATAATTATACAATATATGGAAATGCAACACGAATAGACAACAACCATAGAACACGAAGAGAAGTTACACTAGCAGTTGTATTTCTAATATCAATAGTTATAGGAGCTCTAATAGCAGGAATCATAGAAGCCCAAATGAAAACATACAATGATCGAATCAATGATAAACTTGAAAAATTAGAAACAAAATTCACGTCACAACTAAATCAAGTAGAAGACCAAGTTTCACAATTACAAAAACAACAAATTGAACTAACAAAAGCTATAGCTCAACTCTCTCGAATAACTGCTAATATTGCCATAAGACAACAACGATTTGAAACGTATGTGCTAGCCTTCAATCAACAATTGCTCCGACGGCAAATAATTATTGCCAGGAGGTCAATAGAAAATAGAAAACTAATACTCAGCAGAAATGCAAGAGTAACTCAAAGAGCAATACAAGAATACAACTCAAGAAAACTAATACTACAAACCCTAAAGAGATTACAAAACATTCCCTCACTAAGAAACGACACAGTTTACCAAAATCAAATACAAAATGGTATAATTCAAAATACTGAAATCTATAGAATAATCAAATCAGACCAACAAAATTTAACAAAATGGATTGAAAAACATCCACTAATCGAGACGAACCAATCAAACAGCCTCAAACAATTTGATACTATGCAACAATCGCTAGAAAAAGAAAATACCTTTCTGGACGACATGCAAGTTCTAAAAGGAATAACAAACATCACCATAAAACCATTTCAACATATAGATTTTACAAATAAATATGAACCGATTCCCTTCTCTGGGATTGATGTAGGGGAAGGAATATCTGGAGTAATAAATACTCTAGGAGAGGCCGGAAATAAAATTCTTAATACAGGTTCAAATTTGATTAAAGATGTGGTTCAAACTGGCGCTAATTTAATAAGTCAACCATTACAAATAATTATTATTGCAGCATGTATTGTTGGAGGTCTCATAATACTCTTGATAAATTATAAATTTGTAAATAAAACAAAAATAACAACCGGCCATATCAACTTTATTAAAATTAACTCAGCAACACCCCACATATGGAAAGAATACGACGAATATCACGCAAGAAGAAAAACAGCTCAAAACTTTCAACTCCCTTTGGAACGAAGACAAGGGAAAAGATGCATTTAAGCTAGCAATGCTCCTCGTCGTTATAGGAGTCATTGGACTTTTCGTCTCTATATTTTGCGTTGAAATTCTACAGAATGAACTGAAGAAGTGTATAAAAAAGAAAACAAAAAGACAATTACGAAGGAGTGAATGCTGTCATGATCTCTCACAGCAAAGAATACATTTAGAAGTCCAAGAAACAATGTTCGCAATACCCATAAAACAAGTTGGCATTAAAACTGTCGACTTGAGGGAGACTGGAACACAAATACCACCAAGTTACCAAGAGTGTGGAAACGAAAATGAAAAAGAACAACACATACCATTAACAGACTAAAAAACATGAAGAACAAGAAGAAAGAAAATTAATGTAAACATTAATTTTTCGTTGGCCCCGGAGGAATGTAGCAGCGCAAAACTAATGCGTGCTACAACTTAATAAACGAATATTAAAGTTACGCAGATTTGTGTTCTAAATACTCAGAAAACGGAAACAAAGATAGCCCAAGGGAGAGAATCTCAATGCATTGAAATGCGAACGAAAGACAAAATACAAATTAAGAGAGAACTAGGACAATGGGTCATCACAAGGTCATAGAAAAAAGGCACAACAAGACTATGGGAAGAAGCATGACAAGGTTATGGGAAAAAGCATGACAAGGTCATGGAAAGAAGCATGACAAGGTTATGGAAAGAAGCATGACAAGCGCATGACAGGAAGTATGATCAGATCATGGAAAGAAGTATGATCATATTATGGAAGAGAGTCTCGCCTATCCAAATGAGGTCACTAAGGAAGTCTGGCAAAACCAAATAAGGTCATGGAGACGATCTCCAAAAAGTATATAAAGGCCAGGACCTAAGCTGAACACTCTGGTCGGGTTAAACCGAGATTTCGAACTTGCTCTTGACTTGGACGTACAATAGCCAAGGAGGGACTTGTAGAAATTTCAAAGCTCTGCCCTTTGCTTCCCTCGCGGTCGCGCTGTTTAAAGCGAAGAGTGCAGTGTAGAATGGGTCCTATCCCCATACACATTACACTTGAACAGTTGAATTGAAAACAAGTTTAAATAGCGGTCTATGAGACATGTCGCTCATGTTTTTCGTAGATCGCGCAGTGCGCATCTTGTACGAGACATATGTTTAATGTGTTGTTGGAAGCAGCGCTGTAATCGCGGGGCGCTAACTAAAACATTAATCAACTTGACATATCCTGTTGAGGCTCTGCTTCGGTATAAACCTATCGAAGAAGGTGAAAAGGCGTGGTCGTCCCATAGATAAAACGAACGTGTTACACTAAAACCTTCACTTGTAAAAGTTTTGATTAAACAAGCCGTTTATGTTTCAATGTAAATCGTGTGTCGGCTCGGGCGCGGCGGTAACTCACAACTGAGACCTTAGTCGCGAGAGAGTTTGAATTTCATTTGTTCATTGAATCAATTACCCTTGGTGAGTAAATGTTTTTTTGTAAGTGTTATACTTGTCCGAAGAATAAAATTGACTTAGCAAACCCGATCTTTGTTGTGTTTAATTTTGTGCAATAACGAGATGTATTAGAGGTCAAGTGCGGGGGATTGTCTGGGGTTCTTACCTTGCAGACAGTTTCCTTGGTATAACTGACGAACCCATGTAGCTAGCCATACAGTTATGCCTAAAGCAGCTAAAAGGTTAAACCACCCCAAAACCATAAAATTTAGCTGTAAAAATTCTTCATTAGTAGGTTCTCTGAGCCCTTTAAACACTGGGTAATAAAATAGTTCTACATCAAGTTCTGCCATTCCTAAAGATCAATTAGGCTTGGTGCTCCAATGAAATGGGATGACTTCCAAATTCTGCTTCTGTACTTCTTTGTCCACTTTGGATATTAAGCATAAAGTAATAATCAATTTCAAACACAACCTAAATCCCTGTACCTTTCCTTCCTAGAACGGAAAGAAAAGAAAAGAATTAAAGTTTGAAACTAACAGAATAGAAACAAATGAAATATGAAATAGAACATAAATGAAATGGAATTGAAATGGGCACAAAAAAGTGCCCTAACGTCTTAGTATTGGATTATTCTCCGAACAAGGCGACGTTTAATGATTCTTTCGTTTCCAAGCAATTTCCTTGGGCTGTGTAAAGTGAGTCTGCCAAGATTCCGATATCAAAAGTTCGAATAATTTGTAATCCCGGTGGTGTGGGTTGATCAATTACAGCAAAGGTCCTATATGGAAAGAGTTTCTTTTTTTGATAGAACCAAATGATTTGAAACGAAGCATTTTTGGGAGGTTCTGGAATGTGGCTATCTTGGTATATTTTAAGAGCGGTCTGTATTGCCCTCACGGGATTTAAAATTTGATGACTTATAACCAATACAGTTTTGCTGTGGTATTTTTTCCTCCAGATTTTCAACTTCATATAACGCAGCCATTTTATTACTTATACCTATTAATCTATGGCAAACACAAAGCTATATTAGACATGAAAACATACCGTTTGCAAATTTTAAGTTAAGCATTAGTTACCTATCTTACTATCATTAGAAAATCTGTGATAGTCCCAGAAAATCATTAAAACAATAGTATTCATTTGTACTGGAATTATGAAATATAAGGGTTATATGCGAATAGAAATGAAGGTTGAACTAAGCAATTGTTATAACTGTGAAACTTTCTGGCCTTATGGCACCATTAAGATCAAGAATAACAAAAACATACACGCCATTGCCATCGCATTGAACGCACATGGGCTTATAATCAAAATCACAACCTCTTTAAAATCCAATAACATGCAAAAAATTGTGGTCATACCATTAATACGCTCGACCACTCTGTTCAAGTCCTGCCTTTACAACGAGATCAAAATATGAAAAAACACTGGTCTTACCCGAAATACGGGAATCTAAAATGTTTAAACACTCCAGCTTAAGGTCTCAGATAGATTTCATACATAGTTTCTGCCTTAGCATCACCCTAAACTATCTATCATGTAGTATTTCTTCTAAAACTGGCGATAGTAAATTCTAAATATATCTCGTTGGCGGTTGAAACATTGTTTTGAAAAACGCATTTACTTAATTCAAATCATCACACATTGGTGTACGGTTCATCAAACTGAGATCTAGCTCTGGACATAACTTCAGACTTTAACAGCTACCAGTTCTGCCTAGCAAGTGCTCGAAACTACCTTCCAATAGGATAATTGAACAGAACAGCGTACAGATAATGACTAAAAGGAAAGTCTTTCTTTAAATTAAATAAAAGGCATTCAGTATTGGATGGAGCTCTTAGTCCTTTTTCAACACAATACAAAATCACATAAGCATCAGTTGCACTTCTACTGAGATCTTCATCCACCACTGGCATCACAAAAATATCACTAAGTTTTATGTTTTCCATCCTGATTTCCTTGGAATCTTTAAATCAAATATCACAGTACAAGTTTTGTTTTTCAAGAAGTGTCTACTGCTTACTTTTCAACCGATGGGTAAAACCCCTCAAACGATGGTTTTACCATTTTTTTATGTCTTCTCAATAACTGGTTGTTACTAAAATGCAATAATCATATCAACCTTAACGGTAGATGTGTTAAGTCGATAAATTAAGCACAAATCTATCTTAAAAGCGTTTACTGTTCATAGCAATGTTATCGCAACGTTACTATCTGACAATGACACAGGTTAATGCTAATGCCCTATCTACATCACAGTTCTTCACAAATTAATTAAAACTTCTGTCAACGTGTAACTATCTTCTTGAATTGGTCTATTAAAAAGCACTTCCCAGATCATTTCGATTTGCCATCTCCAGTGCCTTTGATTTGTTAAGTCCACCAATGGTCTATATCCTCAAAAGATGTCTTCGAAACTTCCCAGCTACTCTTCGTTTAAGTATACAAAACAGTGTTGGATCTTCCTCAAAAACAGTCCAATCTAATCCTAGGTCTTTGATCTGTCCTGCAAGACGCTAATGGGACTTCGAGCCCAAGTAAAATGAGTGGTCTTGAGTATGAAGCGTGCTTGAAATATTATAATTTCACGCTGTTTGGCTTGCTCCATGTCAATAAGCGGTGATAACACTTCCAGCAATTCTCTAACAGTCTGACTCTCTTATTCTAAACCTGAATTGGCCTGATCATGCACACAAACTTCAGCCATAGTTAATTTCAAGTTTCCTAGGTTTCTAAAACATTAATACATTACTAAGTATTAATTTTGTCTTGGCATTCAACTAGTACTCCTTGTTCATGGCAACCACATCACAAACATCATAAATCTAAGAAAGAAATAGGGACGAAAGTCAAGTTATATTTTCCATCTTATCATTAACTAGTGTACATATTTTAGCAAAGATATGTTGGAGTCACATTGTCTGAGTGTGTCACAAAAGAGGGTTTATATTTTCAGCTAACATCTTACAAATAGTATGTACATGCATCCAATTTGAAATGTAAACACAAAAATATAATTCTGCAATGAATGTTACTTCATACAGCCTGAGCAGAATACGTCTTTGCTCATTTTTCCTGTATCAATTAGATATCTACTCACGTTTAACTTTTTAGTCACACACAATGTCCTAAACCACGTTACTCCTATACAGATCACCCATGGTATAAATATACTCATAAGTATTTTCTGATATAGGAATATTTATAAAATATTCCCAAAACCAATTAACTTGTCAACAATGATAGCTAAGATTTATAAATTCAAGAGGTAAACGACGGAATTGAAAGAAATCTGGAAAACAACCATACAACCTTCGCTTGATCACTGAAAATAACACTGGGTTGTCCTCTAAAATGTCTAAATCTATATTGTTCTCCTAAAGATGAGCTTGCAACACAATCTATCGAACACTGACTCCAATCAAAGCTCACACTTCTGATTACTTGTAAGGCACAAGCTGTCTTATCAGTCAATAAACTTTTTGCTTCAAGATCCGACACAACTGTTTTAACTTCAGCTTCCGCATAACCAATGTATTGTAAACAGTTCAAAACCATATCCTCAAACTCAAATCAGCTAAAGCAGCGTCACCACCTTGACAAGCTGGATCCACTTGATCACCACTATTCACCTCTAGTTTATAGGTCGATTAAAATTTTCAACCACTCGTAAGTGTTCTCATCTATCTGCGTATTTACAAGAAATTCCCAAAGCCACATGACTTGCCAAGGGAATTTTTTTATATTTACATACTGAAGAAGTGGACAATACCTCGGAAATGAACACTGAAATTCTTTATACAATTTCTGCTTAAATGCTGCAAAAAATATGGGATTATTTTCTAAAACGTCCAGCTGTAAACCTTTGGCCTGCAAATGAGTCTGCAGCATCTGTATAGGACATTGAGGCCAATTAAACCGCACAGATTTAATTGCTTGTAATACGTAGTCTATCTGGTCAAACAGTAAATTGTCATCTTCTGACTCAGTCAATATTGCATCCACTTCACGTCTGTCACATCAATATATTCCAAAAAACTCTCAAACCAATCTTCAGAACTTGAACTCAGTATATCAACTTGACAAGCACAATCTACATCAAAACTTTGTAAATCAGCAGTGTTCAAAACGACAGTCGGAGTCAGTACTGCAATGTTGGAGGCACTAATGCCTTCAGCAATCAAGTTTTCTACGCAGTTTTTAGTAGTTCTTATTGACATTTTGGTTTTATTTACTATACTTTTTTAAACAAAAATTTTTACTTTTTAGCGTATTCCCATCTACCAGTTTTGCTATTATACTCTGGTCCTTTTAATGCTGTTAGGTAATCGTACTCATCGTTAGGCTGAGGTGTTAGTATTGGTTTGCGCACTTCTTCGTAAGTTTGTTCATGAGTAGGTCTTCGCTTTATCATGATCCACTTTGTATTAATTTGCCAGATGAAGTGGGCAGGAACAAGAAGATCTAACAACGCATAATGCTGTTTTTCCAAACCCCGATACGACCCGCCCTTTGTCATTCGACTTCATGCTCAGTTTAACAGTAGACAAATCTGTATTCACTCATGGTTTTATTAATATAGTTTTAAGCAATGTGCTATAAATCAGAGGTGCATTAAAATAACATTAACAGGGGTTCTTAACGCGAGTTCAAGGTTTCTTTCATGGAGGAGAGAGTAACCCACAGCAGACCATCAGGGATAAAACAAGTCATAAGGCTATTATTCCCTTGGTCAAGACTCCAGTGGGAATCATGCTGCTGCTCAGGCATGGGCAACGGGCAAGACTGAATCAAGTGAAATTTTCTAGGCCTGAGGAAAATACAATGTGTTGCACTATATCACGTGACAGAATGTCGTTCTCGTCTCTCATTGGCTGGTCCACCACTTGACAAAGCGTCACACCCTAGCACCTTCCAAAGCGTCGCACTTCATCACGTGACAAAGCGCTGCACGTCGCGCGGTCCAATCGCGACACTAATGGTCACGCGTTCGCTACGTGCTTTACGTCAAGTCCGAAATCGACGTCGTGCGTCAATGCATATCGTTTTTATCCGTTTAAATCGTGAATATTATTATCAAATAATAGTGGTTTACTAATGGGAATTATTTCTACAATGTTGTGGGTCACTCTCATCCTTAATACAATTCACGAATCACTTACAAAATATATGTCCACTACATTCAAATGTAAACTTCACAATATCCACTCCGGTTGAGCTGAGTGTCTTGTTCTTCATTTTGTTCCAACTCTATGCATCCTAGTGATAGTCTATTTCTCTGTAAAACTTTGGTTTCCTCAGTGTTCTTCCAATTCACACTTGTCCACAATGAATGACACTAAACCTCAGGGTCTTCTTCTTGACTCGTTCTCTAAGTCATTGAAGTCGCTTCTTGGCTGTATTCCGAAGTCTGAAAATGTTTCATGTTGAGATTGCAACGCGATCTCAACAACCTTTTGCGGTACAAGTATTTTTACTACCGTTTAGTTCTCATTGCTCAATGCAAAATATCGTTTTTTTGCGACTCCGGTTACGTCATCAAACCTCCGTAACCAAGCTCCGCTATTTACGGAGCTGCGCGTTTTACAGGGTACCAGAAATTTGCACAATGCAAATAATAAATTCTGCAGTACTGCACATTGTTTCCAACATGTCAAATCCTATCACTGCAGATCATTTCAGCACATCTACTTTAGTTTATAATCTGTTTTGTGGGCCATTGGTTTTTATCATGTGTCTTCAGTCTTGTGCTTTTGCCCACATCATTGGCCCAACATTCTTATGGTTACGGCAGGGATTTCTAAATTCCCGAACTGCATTGTCACTTACACATTGTATTTTGCTCCTGATGTTTTGGTGTATTCCTATTACACTAGGGTAAAGCTAGCCGACAGTACCTGTGGTGAGTGGTGTATTTTGCATAGGCACCAGTGGTGTACAAGATCCGGATTTTGGAGTCCAAACCGGCCGGATGTTTGGATTTTTTTGGATTTGGATTGGATATCGTTTTTCTTTCAACTGGATTCGGATCCGGTTTATCCCAATGGAATACAATCTGGCCGTGCAAAAATCTAGGTATGGAATAATAGTTGTATGAGGAAAAATTACGATCTTTCGAAATCATACACTTAAAATTTACTTGTCTGATTTCTGTCGAAGTTCGTTTGATTGACATATACAGCAGATAACTTTCAGTCAGCAAAATTTTAAACGATATGAAGACTTTCTGGCGACGGTTCTGACAATATTCACAAGCCTAGGTCACCTATAACATGATCGCGAAAGGTCAGACATGGAACGAAAATATACGAACAGTGACAAGACCCAAAGAAAAGAGCCCGAGTTAACAACTTAGTGAAGTGAGAGTGTGGGTGGTGGAACAAACATACAAAGCAAGCAAGCTTGCGTTCTCCGATATAAATCATAATCGAAGACTCGGGCGAAACCCGAGGAGCCCGTATGCCGGAGTCGCGACTGGGCTGTTAAAAACACCAACAACACAGCTTAAAATACAGGCAAAAATGACACAGCATTTTTACCCGTCTTTAACACATTCAAAATCACAATTTCTTGAACGCAAACGTATCGTGACTGGATACTCATTCTAAAGCTGCATTAGATACTGGAATGTAAAGACAAGACAAAACATACGTAGCAACTAGCAAGTTGTCCGTAAGGATGCCAATTGTGTTGCCAATGCAGAAATAAATTATAGGTATTTAGCCTTGCCAATACAAAAACAAAAACACAATTGATATTAATCTGTCAAATATTTCATTTTGCGTACAAGATTCAGTAAAATTTCACTATTTGGAATGGGGTTGAAACGCTTGAAATTACACCAATTTTTTAATGGTGTGGCACGAACTTGTTTCTACACACAAGCATATAGGTGTCGGAAGAGGGGCAGGAATTTGAAAATTTCAGCAAAAATGCTGATTTCTTTTCGAGTGGTAAAAACCAAATTACACCACTTTTGGCCCCCGTAGAAAAACTTTTGTAAAAATCCACTAGTGCCTCTCCCATGGAAAATTCCTTCCGACGCCCATGCATACAAACATGTAAAATGACACCATTTTGTGAAAAAGTGTGTTGTATTACACCATCTGGCAACACTGTTCAACAACACAAATGCGGTAAGCAGTGACAGGCTGTGCACGGTGTATTCTGCCAAACAGTTGCGAAATCCTGCCAAATTCACTACCAAATACAATATGTTAGAAATAATATCGACAATATACTGCCAAAATTCTGCAACGTTCTTTCATTAAACGATTTACTTTATCACTGGACCCAATACTAGTTGTGTTACTTAAACTTATAATATTCAGGCAAAAATAGGGGGTCTAGGCCCATGCGTCCCTCCGCTTCTGCCACCTATGGTTGAGACAGGTTTATTTTTGAAATATTTTTATTAGTTGATCATACTGTAGTAAAATGCTGGTGTTTATCAAGGCATTACAAACAGCTTTTTCGGCATTGAACGAAGTGCACCAGTTTCTGTCTCAACGGCGTAGTGCACTTGTCTAACTCAAAGTGGCCTTACCTCACAACTAAGTAAGAGTAATAAACATGGTGAAAACATATTAACATTTTGACCATGTTGTTGTAGGTTGAAATACACCTGAACTGAGAACGAAAACTTGTGAAGTGTTGGATTTAACAAAAAATGTCAAGGTTGTTGTTTATTTTCCAAGCCTAGGACTAGGAGTGCTGGAAGTTCAGTTTGGAAAGAGTAAGAGTTTCAAATAGAAAAAGGAGTGAGGTGAACATTCATTCACATTGCACTCCTTCAGAAATAATAACAGTGGACATAAAATTATCGTGACGGTTCTGTCATGGTTAAACTAACGTACAAGAGCTGTTGCCATTACATGGAGTCCAGCAGGTAGTGATGTAATCGAGACCGTAACCTCCGAGACCGAGATCGAGACCTGGCTCAAATTTCGAGACGAGACCGAGACTTTGTCATAAAAGCCGAGACCGAGACCTCACATTTATCTGATGGTAATTAAAGCTAACTCCTTGTATAATGTTGCAACAAAATATCTGGCACATTGCCAAATACCAAGATTATAAAAATCATCGGATATTTGTGCAAACGGCCAAATACTGCAAACGTTTGTTTTCACTTTCCTCTTAGGAACATACAACCTCAAACCTGTGGCCCTATTTACAAATTCGATGAAGAAATGCATGGACATTGAAAATGTTGGCAGCATTTAGATGGTCTAAGCATTTTTCACTCGAAAAATGTCGGTGAACCAATTGAATATTGGAGGTGTTTGCCGTTGCCATGCTTCAATATAGTTGTTTTGACTCAGAAAAATTTGTAATGGTTTTGTTCGTTACAAAACAATGCCAACCCTTCTGTGCAAGGACAGGAGGTGATGCCCTGATGAAGCTCCCATGTTCTAGTCTCCTACCTAGTATTGAAGTAGGCCTATGTTATTTGAAAAAGTGGAGAAGAGGCGAATCATTACTTTTTATTTTAAAACAAGCGCAGTCTATGTAGGCGAGCGTAGGGCAGCCCCAGCAGCACTAGTCAAAACATCACAGTAAAGTGGTAACTCCACAGGAAAGGTTGCTTTCCATCATTCATTTTTTTGCCAAGGTGTTTCGCCTTTTATATCGTTTGCCAATGAAGTAACAAACTTTTAAAGTTTTTTATTATCTACCACTCACCTGTTTCACTACATTCTTTTTATTTTAACACTGGGCATCTGCACTGACACTCAAATTTCTTCGCAACATATTGCGCGTATTTTGGCTAACAAAGCTTTGCCATTTTTTAACGTTATCTACACCTTTCCCAATTACTTTTCTCCTCACACGATAAGCAATTGATTAATAATTCTCCAAAAATTTAGAGTTAAGAAGTGATAAATTTAGAGATTTAGAAAACGAAAGTACTACTTTGAATTTCAACAAGCCAAATTGTAACTAATTTATTATCCATTCAAACTTGCTCCCTCTGTCCAAAACAAGTTTTAAAGATTTTGCTCGTGATTCTGCTGTTGACGCGAAGAAAAAAAATTTAGGCCTATTAGAGTAATAGACTTTTTGGCACAAATTAGGTTTACACTTTGAACCAGCTAGGTAATATCCCACCACATGCCCTATTGCAGTGGCGTAGCGATGTTAACTGTCGCACGTGGCCGACCATAAAATACTCCCACTTTCCACTCCTCACATTTGCTCACAACACTATAAAATGAGAGAGAATCATGTATCATGCGTATTACTGTATAACAACAAGGAATAATAAAGCACCTTGATCATCACAATCAAATACTCAAAAATTGAAAGGAGTCTTGTTTTAAATTCTCGATTATGGATCTTGCTTTCTCTGCTTGTTAGCCACCCTTCTAGTCATTATTTTTCCTATTTTTTCTGCCTTCTTTACATATGTATGTATATATGTTAAATAGCTAGCATAGCTGACACATGAATTGAATTTTGAATTGAATTTATTGACAAACAGCCAATGAAGGCAGGCCAAGGCCTGGAGAGCTCATTGGCAACGCAAAAACACAGAAAAAAAAATGACACACATACACACAAATGAAACAGTAAAAACTGAAAACGAGTTCATATTAAAAGGGTGTATTTCTGGACAAAAACAAACACGTTTGTCTAAACAAGCGCAATGACGGAATTTTAGAAAGTTTAAGGTGTCCGA
>Ga0210059_1013116_pt1 | contig 12437 bp, 11 predicted proteins | sample Ectturendosymbi2_FD_188042 | JGI IMG/M metagenome (GOLD analysis project Ga0210059, IMG submission 188042) | Ecteinascidia turbinata endosymbiont from Florida, USA - Sample 2 (SPAdes) (version 2) | ecosystem: Host-associated > Tunicates > Ascidians > Unclassified | place: Key West, Florida...
TCTGAGCAGTGGTTTTATGACGTCATCGTGTTCAGTCAACCGTGCTATACGACCATGGTAGAGCGCAGATATAAAGCTTTACCACGAGAATTGAGCACGTTTGCTAACGTTCGATAGTAGAGGAAATTCATCACTAGTTCTAACAAGAGCGTTGTTTGTTAACAATGACATTTATAAGCCGTTTCTACTGAATTCTCGAGCGTTTCTGGAAAAAATGAACAATCTGCCTAAACACCATGGCGCGGGGCCCAGTGCAGCTGCATCGGTTGCGCCGACTTAAGGCCGGCCCTGTTCAGGGGAACGTCGTGGCCATTTTTGAGGACGCCGTGGTTGGCACTACATGAGCATTACCAACCACTTCCATAGACGCACACAAAAAGTGTGGTCTAGTACTACCACAAACGGTCAATCAGAATACTGTTTCCTGCATATTGAATTCCTTGTTTTGAAAGTTTTTAACTAAAGATAGGTTGACATCGACTTTAATAGAAGCCTATGTGCAGTTGTGGTGGAAAGTTTAAGAAATTGCATGTGCAGTTGATGTTAAGAACCTTGTCAATAGCCATATAAGTTAAATCTTCGCTCAAAAATGACACCATGGTTATTATCTTATTAATGGCGTTAGTCTTGAGCGAAGAATGTTGTGGAATATTCATTAGCTTTTTGAAATATTCCGCTTGCGTCGACTTATTATTTTGATTTTCTGCAAGTAAAATAAGTCGACTCGAGCTACAAAATACATTTGCAGACACCCAGAAGCACGAGCCAAAAGCAATTAAACAGAATTTTAGAACACTGTGAGCGATATGTCGGAATGACTTCTGAAGCAATATTGGACAGCAATGCTAAAACCGAACAACTTAAGAAAACGACGGTGACCATCATAATGAGAAGATATTCAGTGGAAGAAGGTTGTTTGACTTTATTCATTTTGCTTCCTGTGCTAAAAACATGTCGTTGAAAAATTGAAGGATCAATACTAACACGCGGGGATTAAATCTTCTGAAGTACCACTAGCTGTGTACCTCTGTCTAGTGCTATGGACAAACCGTTTTTTAAAAACAAGATTATATTTTTACAAAATTTGAAAGCTATTTTCACTTCGACTATTGTCTCGTTGGGTAATGTTAAATGTGAAAAAAGGCGAATTTTGAGAACGTTGATTTTAATTTTATCGCTATCAAGTGTGTTTAGCTATTATCAGAGCCGGATTTAGGGGAGAGCAAAGTGGGCAACTGCCCAGGGGCCTCCACGGTCATGAGAAGTACTTATGACTGCATAGTTACTTCTAAGTGATGATAGTATTTCCTTGACCTTGAATAACATTTCCTTGAGGTACTGAGGGGCTCCACGCAAAGTTGCCCTGGGATCTCCACATGGCTAAATCCGGCCCTGCCTATGAGGAATTTGGCAAACGTTTAAATAAAAAGGCTTGCTGCTATTTTCACAGACGATAAAAAACTTACTATATAGTCTTCTCCATTTTACGTATTCTTTTTAATGCGTTGAGGGAAGTAATTCGCCCCAATGATGACAAAGCTTGTAAATGGTGGACCAAGTGCGCAAAACTTATTGCAAATAACACTTCTTGAAAGTAACTGTTTTTGTTGGTGATTTACGTCTTATACAATATGCAAGTCCACATAGATTTTTAATGCATATGGGTTTTGCTTGAATTTTTTTTATTTTTGTTTCCTGGGTGCTGATAATCATAACACACACGCAAGCAACGTAACAAACTGTGCAAAGCATGTGTTGCAGTTGCTAAACTACTTCAATGGAAGCTACCTTCGATTTTGCGTGGTTTTACTGCAGTATGTTTTACAATATGCCTAAACATCGTCCGTGATTATATTATTTCCTCACGAGGTTTCCAATGTGTATGTGTTAAATGTCGCATAACACTATTGCTTTTTAAGTATACTAAAGAACAGCGCTTGTTTAAGTTTAAATTGACTTGCAGAAACTCTGCATGGATGTTAGGATGGATATCTCGTCATTTTCAGTTGTAATTGATGCAGTATAACTGCCTGGCCTTTCGTGATCTTTTTTTGCTGTCACCTATTGAAGCTTTGTAAACGTCGCGTTTCGAGTGCTGTTTATAATCACTGGAATTGTACTTGCTTCGTCTGCTACAACATTTGGAAAAACAACCTTTAGAAAGAACTGAATTAAAAGTAAGGTTGCGAGAAAATAAGGTCTAACACGTTTTTCAACGTACTCGCGTGCGGAAGTTGTTATCAATGAAATCCGTGGGTAAGTCCAGATCAGTTCCCAAACTTTTTCCCATCGCGTACCATTTGTGGGCCCCGTACTGTCACCACGTACCACCTTTCTCCAGGAAACTCAGTTTACCAAATATCATTCGATCAGAAGTTTGGAAAGCCAGAAATGACACTAATGCGACATGAAGATAATGGCTGTGAGAAATTATAATGGACATTTTTCGGAACTAATGAGGGAAGTACACAAAAATGCAGGAATTTATTAACAGATCCCCATCAGTGAAAACGAAATGTATTCTTTTTGTGTAGAACAGTGGTTCTCAACCTTTTCAGGACACGGACTATTTTCGGCCAGTGAAAATCTTCACGGACTCAACATAGACTAAGACTACGAGAATGATACAAACACTAGTTTTAGCAAATTCGGTTCATCGCCCACATTCACAAATTTCAGTGAGTATCTTGTCTCTGAGTTTGTTTCACAAGTTTGTTGAAATAAGGGCTTGTGGTCGTCAACGCACACCCGATGTCGTCTTCTGGTTGAAGTTGTTATCGGTGCTTGGTTTTAAAAATAGCTATATCGTTGAAAAAAAACTTCACAAAGGTATTTAGTTGGAAAAAGGAAAAGAGCTTTTGCTGCCTGCCTGCACAGATAGAGAGATTTGGTTCCACTGTCTGGACGTCCACTCAAAATTGAGTCAGACATTCCACAGCTGTCGACATTGCAGCTCAATCTGCTGTTCAGTAATGCAAACCACTTCACAATGAACCTGCAGCTCTGGCATCTCAAAAGGGCTTTGCATGTTTTGATGTAAATGTGAGAAGGGATGTATCTATCCATCACGGAGAGATGTGGTAAGGCGCTCAAGAAAGATTTGGCGAGTGCAGCGCAAATCAATCTCTACCTCTTTTGCAAATGCGTTTGATACCAAAAACGCAGATATTCTTCCATTTTCAATTCCATTGATCCACAAATGTTTTTTTACTTTTTTTACTTTTAAATGTGACAATGTCTTGGACACATCTAAGACTATTTTACCTTTTCTGTGCATGGAGCTGTGTAGCTGATTAAAATGTATAAAAAATCACCCAAGAATATTTGGCAATACAACTTGCTGTCGATGAATCGTTCAGCAAATTCTGTTCTTTTAATAACGCACTGGTGTTACTGGGTGGACCACTCTCTCCAGCATCAACAACAACAACAATTTTATTTTTTGGCCAGATTAACGGCATTAAAGCTTTCATTACAGATGCAATCAAGCCAGGACGTGGCTTTCATGAGCTCTCCAGCATCATTCCTCATGATAGCCAACTTATGTTCAAATGAAATAAAGTGTGTTCTTCACCCATCTCGCCAATGTTTTCTTCCCCACCGATGTCCAGTTTGTTCTTTCCCACATCATTTAAAGACTGTCAGACTTCTTAAATTTCTTTGCTGTCTGATTTTTTCTCGGTGAAGAAGACAATAACTACCTAAATATTTTAGCTTTCCTTTTTCATAAAATATGTCTTTTTGATTCTTATTATGGCTGAAGCACCATCGGTACAAACACACAAGCAGTGAGTCCACGAAAGCTATGTTACTTAGTGAACAAATTGTCAAGTGGACAGCAAAAGAAAAATTGTTCCACGCAGTCCTCGCTCGTGCGGTATCGCACGAACACCATGAACTCTGCATCGTTTGCTACAGCTGTTGCCTCGCCCAACTCTGAATTAAGGTTCTACTTCGCTTTGCAACAGAAATGGTTTGTTTCAGAATGTCGACTGGGAGTTCTTGGATGCGCCACTTGATGGTGTTGTTTGAAGAAAAAACATGGTTAACTTATTAGTTACGGAAGGAGTGTGCAACCCTTAGCCGTGGGCCAAATGTGGCCCGCGGAAAGATCCAAGACTAAATGTTATTAAGAAAAACATACTGCGCTGTTTACTTACCCTTATGACCACGCCAGTTAACCCGCACCTGGTATTCACTTTATACAGAACCCGTTGCTCCACAAGCAAGCATTACGGTTATAAATCTTAATGTCAGATCACCGACCTGAAGGAATTACCGGGCGTGTTATTGGGTGCGCAGATCGTGGCCCTGCACGAGGTTGCACTGGTGCCTGGTCACGTTAGAAAAGCCCAACTAGTTTTAACTAGCAAAATATCGACATAATTCTTATCAGGCTCAGTGCCCAACCGCAACTCTGACTAAACCTAAACCGCTGTGCTGTTCACACCTCGTGAAACAATGGCGATTTTTAATCAAACAAACACAGAGAACGCAGGTTAAGAGTATTACCAGTCTTCAATAGGTGGTCTGCGATTTGTCTTACCCGCAGAGCTTGGCACGTGCAACTGTGGCCCATGGACCAATCTGGTTATGTGCGTGTGGTCCGGCAGTGCTGCTTGGTTGCACCCCCTGAGCTACGGCATCACTGCACATTATCCTGGCTATTTTTACAGCTGCTGGTTTGACCAAGCTCTCTCCTGCTGTATGAGGCGCTTTTGCTCTTGCATTTTTCCAAGCAATAGTAAAAGAAGCACGCACTGCTTTACTATGAGAGTAAGTTTTTACTCCTGAAGTAGATGGAAGATGAAGACTTCACATTATTTGGTGTTGCTTCTCTTTGAAAAGCTCAAGGATTTCGCCTTGGTATTTTACATGTTTTTACTCGACGGTTAAGCAAACTTCTTTGAGAGATCCGTGAGCAAAGACTTCTAAGCATAACATGAACTGCGGCCGGATTTCACCGTTTACCACGACTGAAGTAAATTCAAGTTTCAAGTAGTTGTCATTATACGCAAACGCCTGCTCTCGTTTAGCAATTATAGCCTAAACCAAGACGGCAAAAACAAACTGCAGTTTAGATAACAACTGTAAGGTAAAGCTACTGCCCACACTACCTCAAAAGCATAAACGCTATGTGAAACAGCACAGTTATTATTGTCTGAAGGCATCACAACAAACTTGCTTGACCCTGGTGCTTGCAGACTCAGCCAGAGCCTTCCGCGGACTCATTTGGGTCCACAGAATCGGGGTTGAGAAACACTGGTGTAGACGAACAGAAGGGTCTCGCGTACCACCTTGAAGGCCTTCGCGTGCCACAGTTTGGGAACCACTGGTCCAGATGAAACTTAGAGATTTTTAGCACCGTATTAGCGAAATCTGCCACGGCTTACAGCATATTTTGAATTATAGCAAATTTTGCAGACGGACAACAACTTGTTCACTTCTCATTTGACGGTGCAAACGTAACCACAAATCCTTTGGTCAACCCGGGAAGCAATTCATCTGCGTACGGTGAGTTGCAGGTTCACGTGTTCAACATGCATTGTTGCTGCTCCTGAAAGTTTGTGTTACAAAGTTTATGACATGATAAAAAAACTGAAAATGGTTGGGGTTTTCCAAAGCATTGCCATCCAATTTAATGAAAGTTCTACGTAAATATTGATGGTGTATACCAGGTTTTTCAAAGGTTTGGTTTAAGGGAACACCAATAAATTTTATGAGGCCGAATTTTTTTAGCAAAACGTTCAAAATAATTCCTGAACGTATTGTTTATTACAGCATTGGCAGTCACAGTGCACAAGTAGTACTACTGTATTTACAAAAATTCCGGCACAAATTTTTCAATTTCAACTTTGTTAAACAACTCGTTTTCATCAGTAGAGGCATCTGTTGCTTACTCGTCATCTGCTCGCTCTGTCACTCTCCGTCTATTCTTTGCTTTTATCCATTTCAATCACTTATCTCATGAGCAACCTCAAGCGCGCCATCATCATTAACCCAGTCTCGTAGCCACGGGGACCCATGTTGGGTTTGACCCCGAAACAAAGCTCCAATCCCCTAAATTGAAATATGAAACACTATAAATCAGCAGAGTTTTGTCAATTTTCAGAGGCGATTGCTTGAATGTGTGCCCCCCTGCAAAATCCTTCTATTGAGCAGTGGCGTATGGTGGTCATTGGTACTGGATATACGTCGTTTGTGACGTCACAATATGACGTCATGTCCACGTTTGCAGACCAACGTTTAGGCGAAGTTTGTTGACACACCATGAATATTATCCTACACGCACTCTCCTTACTCGTTGTTGTACAATATGTCACTGTAATGAGCATAAATCAGCGCTCCAAGTTAGGAGGCCGGAGCAAAAACACCACTCAACGTTAAGACAGAGCAGGTCATAACTGCAAAAATATCCGGAAACGCATGTAAAAACAGATGAGTAACACACACCCAGTGCTACGTCAGCGCGGTTCACAACTGCAAAAATATAAGTCTGCGCATTATCAGTGCAGTAAAACACACTCAACGCTACGAAAGGGAAGTTCACAACTGCAAAAACATCAGACTGCGCCAATGTCTCGTCAAATAGCAGTCGGGCGGAGAAGGTATGCGGCTGTTGGGATGGCGGAAACCAAGGGTTGGCAGTTTGAAACTTCCGAAACTGCACAAGAATTGAGAATGCGCATAAATAAAACCTAATTTTTTTATGTGGTTATTATATGTACAACTACTGCTGGGACAGATGGGGACGCCGGAGCAGCGGTAGGGCAGGGGGCAGTAAAAGGATTAAGGCCAATGGAAACTTATTAAAAAAAGAATCATCACCAATTAAGTTTGTATCTGTTCGTCAACAATGTTTACCTCAAAAACAATAACAGAAATAATCGAAAACCATTCTAAATTTTCTGAGTGCGCGAATAGCTGGAATAATATTGTTTCAAGTCGATCTTGATAATCAATTAAATTACCTGTGATACTGTTATGAAAAGGCACACCCGCCCCCATTGCCCCCTCTTTGAAAGAGCAGAGGCAATGCCCCTGCCATGACCCGATCTGCGGCATCCCTGGAGACAGAACAGATACGGGCTTGTGTGAACCGTAATGAACAGTCCGCCTGAAATGTCAATTAATGACGAATCTCGAAATGATGTACATATCGCAAACACAGGTGTCCAGCTGTATTAGGGCACACCCAGGGTTGCCACATCAAAAAACAAAATGGGAAACTAGTAATGCATCAAAACGTCAATTTAATCAAGCAAGTTGCAATGGGACAGTTTTGAAATTTGGCTCAGAAAATCAATTAAATGTCCTTAATTATCTTTCAATCCCTACTTGTGATTTTCTCTTGATCGCACGATCTGGAAAAAGTCACGTCACTATCACTTTGATTGGGTGTGCGGCGCACACCCAGAGTATAGGTCCCTGGTGTTGAAGAATATGAGAATTATTGGCATTTGCATAAGTAACATCTAGTGTTGACAAAAAAAAGAAGTTTCGAAAAAATAAATCCATGCAGCATGTGTTAGTAGCCTTAAATAGGAAAAATCATCTAGTTACAGCAATTTTTTTTTGTAATTTTACTCTGGATCAGAGGCGCATCCAGAGGGGGGGCGGTTGATGCGATCGCCCCCCTAAAACCTAGGAAAGTAACTTTATTCACCATAATTTTGTACAATTCGGAAAACAGCATTCGAGATATAAGGCCATTTAGACGTCCATTGTTTATCACAACAGTCTTGTGAAATATACTTCATCTCTCTTACAGAAGCAGTGCTCTCACGTTTAGGGATTTTGTCTCTAGATTGGAAACTTTTGACCCTTTTTAGGGATTTTGTAGGGATTTAGCGATTTTTAGGGATTTTTGGAAAAGTATGAAAACGTGTAAAATGAACTATTTCAGTTCATTTTGGAAATCATATTTTATTCTTTTTTAATATATATCATAGCACTCCGATTATATGCTGCTCCACTGGTATTGGAGGCGGGGCTGCGGGGAGTGCAAGCGCACCCCAGATGTTTTGATTTGGTTAAAATCAAGGCAAAATCCATGGAAATCTGGGCAAAATCTCTGAAAACCTTCACTAAATCCTGAAAATCTGAACAAACCCCTGAAAATATGACCAAAAATGGCGCCCAAAATAACATGGAGCTTTTTTTTGGAGGTCTCTCTTTTATGGAGTTTTTTTCGGGCAAGTTTTGGAGAATCCGGCCAAAAATCCTTCGCACCCCTAAAAATTTGCCTGCTCAGGAATTTTTGGTACTGTTCTAGCGATTTTTGAAATTGCTTGTGTGAGAGCCTTGTACAGAAGAGAACCGTAATGCGTCTTGACGACATCTCGATCTTGACTACCGAGTATTACTGAAATCGCCCCCCTAACCTTACAGGCTGGATCCGCCCTTGCTTTGGATGCCCGGGGCCGTCGCCCTGTTCCCCCCTCCTCTGCACGCCACTGCCCAAATGTAAAGCCCCTCTATTGTAGACGTTCTGGCGACTGTTCTGTCTGGACCGTTCATTGAAACACTTAGCAGAGCATTCAGAGTTATATCAAGCAGCCGGTTTCGTTGCTTGGCTTTAACACGGCACAGAGTTGAAAATTCTCGCTCTGGTCCTGCTGTGGCACGTGGAATGGACAGCGCAGTGCAGCAATATTGGTTGCCTCGTCGTCGTCGTCGACCATACTAGCCCAGCATAGGCTCTGCTTGACATCAGAAACAATGCGATCAGCCAAATGTTCCGAGATGAGTAAAATAAACTCGGTTACTGCCACAGAAAAGCCACAGAAATGGGATGGCGAAGGTCGCGAAGCCTATCATTATGGCCAAGGTAGTCTACCAAGGTTTGCAAGGAAGCTATTTTTCGATTCGCTACTTCTTCTTCCAAAACCCGCGCTCAGTTACCACATTATTAACTTTATCTGAAATGCGATCCTGATGAATAACATGAAATTGTGAAATGCGTTGAGTTTTTTCCAGGCTATTAAGGCTTTTTGGTGTTGATCAGAGCTGAGATAATAATCCAGACGGTTTGGGCATGGAGGCCCAAACTGGTAGTGTAAATCAGGGTTTTTTTAGGGGGTTTTGGGGACCCGATTCGGGTCCCTACAATTGAAAATCGGGTCCCTACAATCAGAGAAAATTATCATCGGGTCCCTAGAGTCAGAGAAAATCGGGTGCCTAGAATCAGAGAAATCGGGTCCCTACAGGTCCATACGGGGTACCTAAGACTTTCCTTTAAAAAAAACCTGTGTAAATATTACCATTCTTTCCGTATCCGGTGGTAACTGCTTGGATGCTTATTAGAGCATAGCAAACATATTATGCCTCCGTCAGCATGCAGATGGAACACACTCATTAGTATGGATTCATCAAATCGTTTCAGCTTAATCCAGGGTTATTAAAGGTGTTTCAGGGTGCCCATTCGGGTCCCTAGAATCAGAGAAAATCATCATCGGGTCCCTAGAATCAGAGAAAATCATCATCGGGTCCATTAGAATCAGAGAAAATCGGGCCCCTAGAGTCAGAGAAATCGGGTCCCCTCAGGTCCATACCAGGTACCTCACATTTTCCTTAAAAACAGCCCTGGCTTAATCCATGATTGAAAAATCTTATTGTTAGATGCTGCCAACTGACTGTTAGCTGCACTGACGATGCTTTTGAGATTCTAACAGTTGAATGCTATTCTTTCTGAACAACAGAATCGAAAAAACCTTTGCAGTCACTGCTGCTGGCATTTGCACTTTCTGGCTGGCTAACAGCAAGAAATTTTTGTTTAGGCTTACTACAAAAATACTGCTTTATGCTTGGATGGCTAGCTTTGCCGTTTTGGTGTGACATTATTTCTGAAAATGCCCACACAAGACAGTAAATGTATACATCTGGAAAGGGCTCGGCTTGCTAAAAACGTTTGACACCGTGGAAAAGACTTGGCTCAGGGTTGCCAGCCTGTTCTCACCAAACGAAGCCAAACCTACTCGCAAAAAAAGCTGTGAAAAGCGCAGAATTAGTCACAAAAAGCCAAAAATAGACCAGACCTAGTTACAAAAAAGCCAGACCTAGTTACAAAAAAATCTATATCTAGTCACAAGAAAAGCGAACAAAACAGACTTAGTCACAAAAAGACCCTAAAAAAGCCATACGTAATCATAGGAAAGGCAATTAGCAGTTATTAAACACACATAGCTTAAAAACCTGCAGTAGTGACTAATGTACTAATGAACTTTTCTGTCTGTCTGAATTTTTATGTCGCTGTCACATATACTTATTTACATTTTTAAGGGCTATCTACTAGCAGCAATTAGAATGAATATAATCTTCATTCCTATACTGTCCTGTTGTAGCAAATCTTTGAGATCTGAATCTTTCAACCACTCTAGTCCAAGCCTACCTTAAATTTCTAGGTGTGTACCACTTAATCTTTTTCTTCGGGCTTGCTTCATTAGTATCACTGTCACTTGGAGTTGAACTTACTGAACCATGCTAATATTTAGAGCTTAGGTTTTACGGTATCAGTTGCTTGTTCATCAGTTACATTGAACACTAAGACATTTAGCATGGGTTCATAAAACAACAAGATAAAGAAAGACGGAGACTACAAGTAAAACTTCATACCATCCTAAATCACCGCTATGTAGTTAAATATTAAAAACCCCAGATTTTAAGAAGACAAACCTAGATAGACATGAAAAAACGCACCTGGGAGCAGAGCCGTAACAGCCGCACTCCATACCCCCCAGTTTAGGGGGAGGCACGCTGTCACAGGGGGGGGGGCAAAATTCAGTCTCGTCGCCACTTAGCCCCCCAGAGAAAGCTTCGATCCCTAAATTGAAATATGAAGCACTAGAAATCAGTGAAGTTGGGGGACCTTCTGAAAGAAAAGTGCTTATACATTACAGTTATTTTGGGCACCTTTGAAAGCAAAGTATTTACATATTGCAATTGCTGTTGGGGGCCCTTTGAAAGCAAAGTAGCCCATTTATACATTACAGTTGCTGCTGGGCCCCTTTAAAAGCAAGGTACTTTACACATTACAGTGGCAAAGGGGGACCCGACGCAAGTGCCTCGCTTGCCTTCCATTAAACACCACAGTATAAAATCCTGACAATGATCTTATATGAGAATATGAAACCAAGTGAACACGTTCTGCTTCATCATATATGCGTACTTTCTCACCTGATGGGCGCATGTAAACACTGTAATGTAAAGTTATCTTTATATTATTAAACACATTGAAGTTGCTGATGAGTTTATCAATTAAAAAAACAGATATCACGCGATTTTTCATAATTAAACCTAGACACACAGGTCGACTAAAAAAGTATCTGGGTGGAAAAAAAAACAGTGGGAGCCCTGGTCCCATGCGGCAAAACGCCTACTACTGTAACTTGAAGTTAACATTTGAAGATTTATTGCCGTGTTATTGTTACGCAATAAAGACCAAGAGTACAACAATCCGCTAGCAAGTTTCGCAAACTGCCTCTGCAGGCAAAGGATCGGACAAGAACCGTCGCCAGAAAGTCATCAGTAGGGGGGCATTACCTTCGTGCAGGGGGCTTGATATTCAAATTTGACAAAAATTCCACTAACTTATAGTGTTTCATATTTCAATTTGGGGGGCCTGGAGCTTTGTTTGGGTGGTTAAGCCCACCAAAGCCACCCGTAGCGACGGGACTGGATCGCATATGAGCGAAATGCGCAGTTGCGCTAAGCGTTTCGGGGGCCTCGCGGTCACGACTTCGCGCTGATGGGACTCGCGTTCGTTTATCCGGCGCTGCCTACATGCCTAGTTGTAATGTCCAGAAGTCAGACATCCACTTGATCAACGTGTTTTGTGTAGTGATTGTTGTAAAAAATACAGGCTACTATGTCTAGCCCAGGTAGTCTTCTCTTATTTTGTACTGCAGAGCAGCAAGATACGTTTGGTGCTTACGATCAAAGTTACACATTTGCGCAGCCTGCTGTTCAGACAGCCAGATGGAGTTAATTGTGTAGTTAGAAGAGTCTATTTCGGGGTTTGTCCCAAAGCAGAGTAGTGCAGTTCGTGGTTTATGGATGTTAACTGTTGCGTCCACGTAGGCCTTTGTCTATATTTGTTAACATTTATAGGCGATTTGATAGAAATGTTATTAATCTAAACATGTGCCATGCATGAGGAGATTAACAGTCCAGGCATCAGCAAGGTTAATGCATGCGTATTTCGGCCAGTAAAAATCTCAGTGCGCATGCATTATACGCATATTTCACGTAAGCTCATGGCAAAATTTATCAATTTGTGCTAAGCAAAGAAAGCGTTCATCGCGGCGCACATGCTTTGACCGGCCTCATGTTTGCTCCTTCGGCAATGATGTTTTGATAACTGAACGATAGGATTGATTCTGATTTCCTCCAATTTTTTTTACATTTGCATTTCATTACGACATCTCTAAATAATCGCC